>OGYD01001728.1_pt1 | contig 15695 bp, 10 predicted proteins | sample 1576441 | NCBI WGS metagenome assembly OGYD01 (sample SAMEA3541537, study PRJEB24748) | human gut metagenome | biome: human gut; feature: human-associated habitat; material: faeces | place: China | collected 2012 | reverse complement strand
TGAAAAAGCCTGCAATAAAAAAAGCGGCATAAATTTAAAATATTTTCCACATTTTCAACACGGCAAAAACGCAGTTTTTGTGCCGCTGTGTTTGCTGTACCCAAAATTCAGCCAAAATAGTTATTTTTGCGATTTGGCATAAAAAAGAGTCGAGATTTCCCGAAAAGTAGGAAATCTCGACTCTTTGAGCGCTGTTTTTTTACAACGCCTTTCGTTTTATCAACCGTAATTGTACTTAATACGAAAATCCCCAGTGAAAAATATAGATTTTTCGGTGTCGAATGATTGACTATTTGTGCAGATTGTGCTATAATATAACAGATAATACCTCGCTGTAAGCGTAGGTTTAAGAGGTGTAAAAACTATGGCTGAAAAGAATACCGCCAATATTGGCTTTGAAAAGCAGATTTGGGACGCTGCCTGCGTGTTGTGGGGGCATATTCCGGCTGCCGAATATAGAAAAGTTATCGTGGGACTTATCTTCCTGCGTTACATATCAAGTGCATTTGAGAAGCGTTATAACGAGCTTGTGGCTGAGGGTGACGGCTTCGAGGACGAGCCTGACGCATACCTTATGGACAATATTTTCTTCGTGCCTGAAAAGGCTCGGTGGTCGGTGGTGTCCGCTGCGGCTCACACTCCTGAGATCGGCTCGGTCATTGATGATGCTATGAGAGCTATCGAGGACGAGAACAAGACATTGAAAAACGTTCTTCCGAAGAACTACGCAAGCCCCGACTTGGACAAGCGTGTTCTCGGTGATGTTGTCGATCTGTTCACCAATATGGATATGACCGACACGGAGGACAGCAAGGACTTGCTCGGTCGCACTTATGAATACTGTATCGCTCAGTTTGCCGCCTACGAGGGTGTCAAGGGCGGTGAGTTCTATACTCCGTCAAGCGTGGTGCGTACCCTTGTTGAGATATTGCGTCCGTTTGAGAACTGCCGTGTTTACGATCCTTGCTGCGGTTCGGGCGGTATGTTTGTGCAGAGTGCGAAATTCATTCAGGCTCACAGCGGAAACAGGGGCAATATCTCTGTTTACGGACAGGAGTCCAATGCCGACACTTGGAAAATGGCTAAGATGAATATGGCTATCCGTGGTATTGATGCGGATTTCGGACAGTATCACGCTGACACGTTCTTCAACGACCTGCACAAGACCTTGAAAGCCGACTTTATCATGGCAAATCCGCCGTTCAACCTCTCAAACTGGGGGCAGGACAAGCTCAAAGACGATATTCGCTGGAAATACGGTGTGCCGCCTGCCGGAAACGCTAACTATGCGTGGATACAGCACATGATACACCACCTTGCACCAAACGGCAAAATTGGTCTGGTGCTTGCAAATGGTGCGCTGTCAACGCAGTCCAGCGGTGAGGGTGACATTCGTAAAAATATCATTGAAGCCGACTTGGTTGAGGGTATCGTTTCGATGCCGACACAGCTTTTCTACTCCGTCACTATCCCTGTAACGCTGTGGTTCATTACAAAGGGTAAGAAGCAGAAAGGCAAAACGCTGTTCGTTGATGCTCGTAAAATGGGTTATATGGTTGACCGCAAGCACCGTGATTTCACGGACGAGGACATTCAGAAACTTGCTGATACATTCAAGGCATTTCAGGACGGCACATTAGAGGAAGTCAAGGGCTTCTGTGCGGTGGCTGACATTCAGGCTATCGCTGCACAGGACTATATCCTTACACCGGGACGCTATGTCGGCATTGAGGAGCAGGAAGATGACGGCGAGCCGTTCGATGAGAAAATGAAGCGCCTGACCTCGGAACTGTCGGATATGTTCAAGAAGTCCCATGAGCTTGAAAATGAGATCAGGGAGAAGCTGGGGGCGATTGGGTATGACATTTGATATTGTTCAATTATGCGATATTAATATTGATGTAATTGACGGTGATAGAGGAAAAAACTATCCTCATCAAGATGAATTACTTGAAGCAGGTCATTGCCTTTTCCTTTCTGCTAAGAATGTTACACAAAATGGTTTCTTATTCGCTGATAATCAATTTATCACACAAAAAAAAGATGAGTTGCTGAATAATGGAAAACTAATGCGTGGAGATATTGTGATTACAACTCGTGGTACTGTGGGTAATGTTGCAATATACTCTGATGAAGTGCCTTATGATAATATCCGTATAAATTCAGGAATGCTTATTATAAGGTGTGGTGATAAGATTGATAATTACTACTTATATCAAGTGCTAAGAAGCAAATGGTTCTATAATCAAATCTTATCAATACAAAGCGGAAGTGCGCAGCCTCAATTACCCAAATCGCATTTTCTAAAAATGACTATTCCTATGCCCAATATGAATACACAGCATAAAATCGCAGGCGTATTATCCAGCATAGGTAATAAGATTTCTGTAAATACTGCGATAAATGAAAATTTACGCCTGCAAGCCGCCTAAATCTGCGCTGTCGACACGTCGATCTCGCCGTTCATCAGCTTCGGCAGGAGCGTGTCACGGATGGCGGCAAGTCTTGCTATCTCATTGCAATTCTTTTCTATTTCGTGTATAGCAGCCCAAGCTAATTCTGAAAATCTACTTATTTGCGTTATATCAGCTTTAGGAGAAGTAAATGCCGAAATCATTTTTGTAGTGAGGCTACCACGGATACTATTGGAGTTGGATATTACTCTTAATTCTTCATATCTTCCGCAGATATTCCAATAAATAAACGGCATATATATTCTTTCCGACTCTACAACTATGATAGACTGATTGATATAGGTATCTGTAAGCAACATCGAGGTTTGACCTCTGGTGTGACCTTGACCAGCAGATGCTATTACAGTATCATATTTCTTGGCTAATCGGGTAGAAGAATTATCAACGCCTGCCTGTGTAATAGTTTTTTCAGTATCTACGATGTATTTTTGAGAAGTTTCACCCGATGAAAGCCATTTGAACTCTCCACTCCAGTAGGTTTCATTTGAGGTAGTTGGTGTACCACCACTAAAAACTCTATCAGCGTAGTCGCTGATTTTTGCGGTATGCTCACATTCCTTAAAGATTTCAGCATAGTAAGCTGCTATAAGCTGATGTAAATTTTCATTTATGTTAGGAGTACGATATGAACTTACCAACAGAATATATTGAAAAGTTTGCTGAATGTTACTGTAATAGGCTGTTGGATCGTCGCATCAGTTACTACATTCATGATAAGGACAATCACTCAAGAGCTAATACTGTTCATTCTGGCATTATATGGAGTCGTGAAGCAGTAAAACAGCTTAATTCCATTGATTTCAGAAATAATCACGATCTTAATCATTTGATATTGCTTATAACTTATATTGACATTCTTCTTGAAGCAACTGACCAGATATATCGTGTATTATATAAGGAAAAGAAGCAAATGCCTTTGCCTGATGATACTGTTTTTCTGAATCGTCCAGAGTTATACAAGTCTCTCGATGATAGGCAGTATTTCAAAGAAATACGCGCACTTCTCAGCGCCCACCCTATCAATCTTAATGAGCCGAACTCCAAAGAGAAACGATTTGCTGATACTCCTATTGTCTATAATCCGATTACAGATTTCAAGAGCTATCATAAAATTGAAGGAGGATACGATTTTTCATCTCGTCTATGGACAGCGACTCGACATGATGAGAATACTATTCATTTTCCGATTAGAATTAACGAATTAGAAGCCTTTGCAGAAATACTAAACAATAGATATACTGTATTTTTACAAAGAGTACGAGATATAGCATATAAGAGAATTTGAGGTGAGATATTTATGCCTTACACCGAAGAAAAATACGAAAACGCAATAATACAGCTATTTGAGGAAATGGGCTACACCCACGCCTACGGTCCGGCAATAGACCGTGACTATAAGACACCGCTGTATATGGACGAGCTTACAGAAGCCTTGTATCGGCTAAATCCCACGCTCCCCGATGATGCGATCAGCGATGCACTCTTTAAGCTCCAGAATTTTGAAAACGGCGAGCTGGTGCAGAAAAACGCTGTATTTATGGACTATCTGCAAAACGGCATCGAAGTCCGCTATACTGATAAGGGCGAGGAGCGTTCTGCAATCTGCTATCTTGTTGACTACGCAAACACGGACAACAACTCATTTATCGTTGCAAATCAGTGGACTTTCATAGAGAATGACGAGAAGCGCCCCGATGTCCTGCTGTTCATCAACGGTCTGCCCGTGGTGCTTATGGAGCTGAAATCTCCCTCCCGTGAGGAAACGGACGCTTCCGAAGCCTATACGCAGATCAGGAACTATATGCACTCCATTCCCTCTATGTTCATCTATAATGCTATCTGCGTTATGAGTGACCTTTCCGAAAACCGTGCAGGCACGATCACTTCGGGCGAAGATCGCTATATGGAGTGGAAAACAAAAGACGGCAGCTATGAAAATACGCAGTTTGCCCAATTTGACACGTTCTTTGAGGGTATCTTCACGAAAGACCGCCTGCTCGACATTCTAAAAAACTTTATCCTGTTTTCCAACGAGGGCTTGCAGAGTTATAAGATACTTGCAGGCTATCATCAGTATTTTGCCGTTCGCAAGGCTATCGAATCCACCAAGAAAGCTACTGTCACCGACGGTAAGGGAGGTGTGTTCTGGCATACGCAGGGTTCGGGCAAATCGCTGTCTATGGTATTCTATGCCCATTTACTGCAATCTGCCCTTGAAAGCCCGACTGTCGTTGTTATCACGGACAGAAACGATCTTGACGATCAGCTCTATTCGCAGTTTGCGAAATGCAAGGCGTTTCTCCGTCAAGAGCCTGTCCACGCTGAAAGCCGTGAACACCTGAAAACACTCCTTGACGGTCGCAAGGCTAACGGCATTATCTTTACCACGATGCAGAAGTTTGAGGAATCGGGTGAGCCGCTGTCTGAAAGAAGAAATATTATTGTCATGGCTGATGAAGCTCATAGAGGGCAGTACGGTCTTACCGAAAAGATCAAGATGACGAAGAATGAGGACGGCGAGCTTGTTGCCCGTAAGGTCATCGGTACAGCTCGAATTATCCGTGATACGCTCCCGAATGCTACATATATCGGCTTTACGGGTACGCCTATTTCCAGAGAGGACAGAAATACCCGTGAAGTATTCGGAGATTATATTGACATCTATGACATGACACAGGCTGTCGAGGACGGTGCGACACGTCCTGTCTACTATGAAAGCCGTGTCATGAAGCTGAAACTCGATGAAAACACTCTGAAACTGATCGACACCGAATATGAGATCATGGCGCAGAATGCCGATGCTGACGTAATAGAGAAAAGCAAGCGTGAGCTTGGGCAAATGGAAGCTATCCTCGGTCACGATGATACGATAAAGTCCCTTGTTGACGATATTCTTGACCATTATGAAAGCTATCGTGAGAACCTGCTGACAGGTAAAGCGATGATCGTTGCATACTCCCGTGCTATCGCTATGAAGATATATAAGCGTATCCTTGAAATTCGTCCGGGCTGGGAGGAAAAGGTCGCTGTGGTCATGACGGCTTCTAACAAAGATCCCGAGGAATGGCACAGTATCATCGGCAACAAGCGCCACAAGGAGGAGCTTGCAACAAAATTCAAGGACAATGACAGTCCTCTGAAAATTGCTATCGTGGTCGATATGTGGCTGACAGGCTTTGATGTGCCGTCCCTTGCGACGATGTATGTCTATAAACCGATGATGGGCTATAATCTGATGCAGGCTATCGCCCGTGTCAACAGAGTGTTCCGTGACAAGGAGGGCGGTCTTGTCGTTGATTATGTCGGTATCGCAGGTGCATTGAAGCAGGCTATGAACGATTATACCGTTCGTGACAAGAAGAATTACGGCAACACGGATATTGCAAAGGTAGCATATCCGAAGTTTCAGGAGAAACTGCAAGTCTGCCGTGATCTGCTCCATGAATATGATTATTCTGCATTTTTCGGCGGTAATGAGCTTACGGCAGGACGCACGATCACTGGTGCGGTCAATTTTCTCATGGACAGAAAGAGGGAGAAAGACAGAGAAAGCTACACAAAAGAAGCTCTGCTGCTGAAACAGGCACTTTCGCTGTGTTCCTCTATCGCTGAGGAAGATGAGCGTGAAGAAGCCGCCTTTTTTGAAGCTGTCCGTGTCCTGTTGATGCGTATTCTCAATCAGGGCGGAGGTAAAAGGCTCTCACTCCCTGAGATCAATGCCAAAATCAATGAGCTGTTGAAGCAGAGTATCAAGAGTGATGGTGTTATCAACCTTTTCTCCGACAAGGAACAGGACTTTTCGCTGTTTGATCCAAAATTCTTGGAGGAGATCTCCAAAATGAAAGAAAAGAACCTTGCTGTTGAGCTGCTGAAACGCCTGATTGCTGAACAGGTACATATCTACAAGCGAACAAACCTTGTAAAATCGGAGAAATTCAGCGAGATCATGCAAAGTGCTATGAACCGCTACCTCAACGGTATGCTTACCAATGAGGAAGTCATTCAGGAAATGCTCAACCTTGCAAAGCAGATCAGAGAAGCACAAAAAGCAGGCGAAGATCTCGGTTTGACTGCTGATGAGCTTGCTTTCTACGATGCACTCACCAAACCGCAGGCGATAAAAGACTTCTACGAGAACGAGGAGCTTATCGCTATCACAAAGGAGCTTGCCGATACGCTCCGCCGTAATCGCACGATAGACTGGCAGAAGCGTGAGAGTGCAAGAGCCAGAATGCGAATGATGATAAAGAAACTTCTGAAAAGTCATCGCTATCCGCCGGAGGGTATGGACGATGCGGTGGCTACTGTTATGCAGCAGTGTGAGCTGTGGGTTGACAACGCAAGTATGAATTGATATAGGAGATGAAATTATGCTGAAAAAAGCAACATGGCCGCTATTTACACTTTCAAAAAAACGTAAAAGAATAGATACTAATCCTGATTATCAGCGACCAGCAGTATGGACAAAAGCACAAAAGCAACTATTGATTGATTCAATTTTACGAGACTTCGATGTACCTAAAATTTATTTGCACGAAAAAAACAATGACACATATGATGTTATCGACGGTCAGCAACGTATTCGTGCAATATGGTCGTTCTATGATGATGAGTTCGCTTTGCCTAAAGATGCTGAACCTGTTAATGGTTATGATGTTGCAAACAAAAAGTATAGCGAACTTGATATGGATATTGCAACAATAATAGATAGCTATAATTTGGATTTCGTTATACTTGATACACAGAACGAAGATGAAATACGAGAAATGTTCCTGAGGCTTCAAAATGGTACGACTTTAAAAGCTCAGGAAAAAAGGAACGCAATGCCCGGACGAATGAGGGTTTTATAAAAGAGCTTACTAATCATGAATTCTTCTCGAAAGTCAATTTTTCCAATACTCGTTTTACTTATGATCTCATAGCTGCTCAAATGACACTTCTTGAATTGAACAAGGGTATTTGCAATATAAAAGATAGAGATTTAAATGCAATGTATGAAAAATCAAAGAATTTTAATACTTCATCCACTGATGCCAAAACAATATATCGCATTTTGGATTATCTTAATAAAATGTTTCCTGTCAAAACACCGGAGTTGAAAAGATACAGCACCATTTCACTATTTATACTAATTATGGATTTAATGCCGAACTATGATATTCGTGAGCGAGAAGCTGATATTGCAAAGTGGTTTATTGATTTTGAAGCTGAGAGATTATTAGACGAACATAAAGAACCAGAAAAGCAAGATCCACGTCTTGTAGTCTACCATGAAAGAGTATCTCATTCATCTGACTCGGAAGATTCATTACTTTACAGACATAATTTCCTTAAAGAAAGCCTTTTAACCCATGTTCCTAATCTTCCACAAAAAGATCCTAAAAGAAGTTTTGACGAGGCGCAGCGTCAAGTCATTTATCGACGTGGAAACGGTATTTGCAAAATATGTGGGGTAAAATGTAATTGGAATAACTGGGAAGCAGATCATATTACTCCATGGAGTAAGGGTGGAAAAACCGAAATAGAGAATGGACAGGTACTCTGTCCTTCATGTAATTCAAAGAAAAGCGATTCGTAAGAAATAATATCCAACAAAACTTAGTCTATTGGTGCACACAAAACCTATCCCACACAACTCACATTCAGCATTGTGGTATATCTCATAATCAGTGGATACTAAAATGATACATAGCAACATTAAAGCACCCTCTCGGAGCGTTCCTGAGAGGGTGCTGTTTTCATCGGTTTGTTTTCCGCTCGGCAGGCTCGGACGGCGTTGAGGGGCATTTTCGTTCGTCACAGTCCGCACCACATTGCTGATAAGCTCAGCGAGGACGGTGTACCAATTCCCTCAGATTACTACTACGCAAAGCTTGGCAAACCTAATCCTCGCCGTACAAGGCATATGTGGAGCCGTGAAACAGTCAAGCAGATACTTCACAATTACACCTACCTCGGACATCTTGTTCAGCTCCGCACAAGAACTGTCAGCTACAAAAATCACAAGGTCATCAAAAATGACGATGAAGACATGATCGTTGTGAAGAATACGCACGAAGCTATTGTTTCTCAGGAGCTTTGGGACAGGGTGCGTGAGATGGAGCAATCGGTGTCGCAGGGCAAGCGTAACAGTAGTGGCTCAGCGGTTTGATCTACTGTCAGGACTGCGGAAACAAAGTCCGCCTTGCGTGGAACAATACCACAAGCGGCAGTAAGAAGAAGCCGAGAAAGTATATCCACCACAATTACAACTACACTTCTTACATGAAATTCGGAAAGCGATACTGTCCCAGCCATTACATTAAAATGCAGGATATGGACGCTATCGTGCTTAAAGATATTCGCAGTCTCGCACTAGAGGACGAGGAAAAGGCAAAAGCGGAATCTCTTGCACGCAAGGCGAAGCATCATGAAGAGCAGTATTCCGTGGACACCAAGAAGTTCACAGAAGGCGGATACCGCTTACAGGAGCTTACCCGTGAGATGTGTCTGGTATCACGCTTGATGCCTATGTCGAGGTGCAGCCCCGTGAGATCTACATCTACTACGAGCTACTCGATGAACCCCTCAAGGACAAGAGAAGCCTGTTTTAAGGCGTATTTACGTTATTTATCAACCATACGAAAGTGTGTTACCATTTGGCAAGGGGACTACCGCTGATTTTTACAGTCACTTGGATTTCAACTCTAAGATTGACTCAGCTAATACGATCGCCAATATCCTCGGTGGCGGAGCTGTCGAAAGGCCGCCCGCTACGGAAAGCAAGAGTGTAGGAAGCCCTAATACGGCTGATGACATGAAGAAATAAAATAAATGTGACTGATTGGTAGATAAACGGACAAAAAAATAAAATCGGACTTCAAAAAAGCCCGATTTTACGATGATTTATGGTGCCGCTAACCGGACTTGAACCGGTACGCTGTCGCCAGCGAGGGATTTTCGTACTACTCTATGTTACCATAGCCACACAAAGCGTGTGTTGTAGTCTGGACTTGGTCTTTACCATATCCTTTCGGACTTAGGTAGTCGGTGTAAGGTCTCTACACTCACCCTGACGGATTAGCACGGCGTTCTGTTTGTGCCTTCGCCGTTTTAGCCGACTTCTACTCCACAGATTTCTCTGTGGGCACTCTCTGAGAAAAAACTCAGACGCACATTGCTATGCGTACAAACATCAAAGTCCCTTGTGTCTGCCTATTCCACCACAGCGGCATGCAAGATATATTATAACACTTTTTTTGCAAAATGTCAACGCTTTTTTGCAAATTACAAGTTGTTAAACGGAAATAAGTGGTAATGACAGAATAGTGGCAGTGTTTATTTTAAATCTTTTTGCCTTGAAACTGAAAATCTGTAGATAAATACAGATATCAAAGCGGTGACGACTTCTGTTATCCAGAATGCGTTCCATACGCCTGTTGGTCCCGTGAGCTTGCAGAGGAAGAACGCAAGTGGCAGTATTATCGCAATAAATCTGCACAGAGATATCATAAGCGACGGAATGCCCATGCCAAGCCCCTCCAGCGCACCTGATGAGGTGACGGATACTGCGGAGATAACAAAGCCGATACAAATTAGGCGAAGTGCTGTTTTGCCTATGGCGATAGTGTCAGCGTTTTCCGTGAAAAGCCCTATGAGTTTGGCTGGGAAAAGTGCGCATATGATAGTTCCTGCCGCCAATATCACACCTGTCATGTAAAGAACAATGCGGTAAATTTTCTTCACACGCTCCTTCTCGCCTGCTCCGTAGTTAAAACTGATAACTGGTCGCATACCCTGAATAACACCGTTTGCGGGTAGATAAAGAAAGGTCTGGAGCTTGTAGTAAATTCCAAGAACAAGCACATAGCTTTGTGAATATGCCGCAAGTATGCCGTTGAGGGCGGATATGAGAAGTGACGGCAGTGCAAGATTAAGCGTTGCAGGAATGCCTATGGAGTACATTTTTGCGATTATTATGCCGTCGGGACGCTTGTGTTTTGCGGAAAGTTTAACAGGAAGCTCACAGCGAAGATATGCTATTATGTATATGACAAGGGTCAGCACCTGACCGATACCGGTGGCGAGTGCCGCACCCTTTATACCCATCTCAGGAAAAAATCCAACGCCAAAAATAAGCAGAGGGTCAAGGATTATGTTTGCGATACAGCCGCAGAGCATACTGAACATTGATATCTTCATTCTGCCGACAGATTGGAATATCTTCTCAAATGCAATGGCAAGCATTAATGCAGGAGAGAATGTAAATACAATGTTGCAATACTTCACGCCAAGATCTACAACGTTTTTATTACTTGTGAACATAGATAGAAATGCAGGCATTATAAGTATACATATTATCATTAGCACAATACCATGCAAAGCCGAAAGGGCAAGCCCCTGAGTTGCGGCAATATCAGCCTTTTCCTTTCTGCCTGCACCAAGATATATGGCAATGACCGCATTGATGCCGATACCAAAGCCGATAGCAGTGGCACTTATAAAATTCTGCACAGGGAACACCAGTGAAAGCGATGTCATTGCGTCCTCGCTTATCTTTGCCACGAAAAAGCTGTCAATGATGTTGTAAAGAGAGTTTACAAGCATTGATATCACCATTGGCAGGGACATTGAAAGCAGAAGAGGGAAGATCGGTCTTGTTTTCATGAAATCACTGTTCATTAATTTTTTTACACTCCTTTGTCTGTGGGCAGAAAAAAAGCCCCACAGCCTGTTTGCTGTGTGGCGAAAAGTGACATACTGTCAGGAAAAATCCACGCAAGTTTTACAAAGTATATTTTAACATAGCGGTATGATTTTGTCAATAAATTTTCTTTAATATTTTGTTTCAAAAAAGTATACAAACACGCTAATTGTAGATTGACAAGATTTTTCTGCTATGGTAAAATGTTATTATGATAATTTATGTTAGGGGAGAAAGCGTAATGACTTTTATAGAGTGGCTCAAAGACTGTAATGAAGCAGACCCTTTGACTAAAAAGGTTTACATATGTAATGATTATCTCAACGCCGAGAGAATGTTGGAGAACGCAAGCGGTGAAAATATTGTTATAAGGCTTGAAAGATACACAGTCGCAGATCATGCAAAGCATATTATCGAAACCAGTGCCGAGTATATGGACAGCAGGATAATAACACTGTCAAATGCTGAGGGCTGTGAGATAGTAAGACGTATTATTGATGAAAGCGGTATAAACTATTTTAAAAGCGATGACCATAATGCCTGCATGGAGATATTCAAGACAATATCAGAGCTTAGAATGAACTGTATAGACCCTGATTCATTGTCCTTGGACAGCAGACGTATCAACACGCTGAGTGCGATCTTTCAAGCGTATGAAAATAAGCTTTCAGACAGCAAACTATATGACAGTGCAAAGCTCATAAGCATTGCTGGCGGTCTTATAAAGGCTGGTAAGGCAGACGTGAGCAACGTTCGTTTTGCATATGACAAAGAAATAGAAGGTGACAAGCTGACAGCGGAGTATATAGGGCTTTTGCATGATCCTGCGGTGATAGATAACATGGCTGATATGAGCGATGAGCAGTATCAGAATGGTCTGAGAAAATTAGCACAAAATGCGGAGCTTTGGAGAAATTATGGCGTAACAAACGAGGTGGAGAGAACTGTTCTACATATCGTATACAGTGGTTATGAGCTTTGCGATACCGCTGTGCTGTGTCCCGATGATGAGTATATGGACTTGCTTGTGAATATGTGCGATCAATACAAAGTCCCCGTGGAATTTCCTGAGGGCATTTCATGCAGACACAGTGACGTTGTTGCATTTTTCAGGGCAATGCTTAAATGGTGCAAAAATGACTATAGATTTGACCTTTTCAGAGATGTAATGCTTTCGCCTGTTTTCCAATATGAGGAGAAAGTAGAGGACGGCAAGACCAAAAGCAAGGGCAGGATATTCCTTGAAGCACAGAATTCTGGAAGCGGCTGGGGCATTGAATGGTATAGCACAAGGGATAGTCAGGTGTTCAAGGACTTTTATAAGTTCTTTAAAAAAGAAAATGTCAGCGCAAAAGAGTTTTACGGTGGCGTGCTGAACTTGGTGAATAAGTATGTGAGAGGTACAAACGCTGAGCAGAGAAGTTCCATATCAAGTGTTAAGGACGCTTTGATAGGCAGATACAGATTTTATGCAGACTATGACAAGAAACTTAGCTTGCAGGAAGCAATGACTGAGATCACCGACATTGCAGAGAACGCAAGGTATTCTTTGCCTGCATCAAAAGGCGCTGTTACCTGCTGTCTTATGGGGCGGTATTCTGCGCTTTTCATGAAAAACATATATGTTCTTGGTCTGACAACAGGAAGATTTCCTGTCATGCAGGACGAGTCGCCTGTTCTGAACGATAAGGAGAGAGAACAGCTTTTCGGCAACTGTGACCATTGTTCTGACGCTATCGAGCGCAGAAAGCTCACTGACCTTGTGAGAACTGTTCTCATGGCTGAGAGAGCAAACCTTGTTGTAAGCTGTAGTGTTTATGATACCGTAGAAATAAGAGCGCAAAGCCCGTCGGCAGTGTATACTGTTATTGCGGCTGAAAAGGGCATTGATGTAAACAAAATAGAAGTGTATGATTATCTTTCTGACAGACGCAAGGTGAGCGTGCGTTCTGAGATATCATTAAACAGTGATTTTCTAAACAAGGCAGAAAAAATCGGGCTTCATGATGACGGTGCAAAGCAAAGCGAAAGCCTTACGGAGTATCTTGATAAGCAAAGAGAAAGCCGTATAGATATATTGCGTGAAATGTGCGAAAATAAACATTTTATCATTTCTGCCACAAGCCTTTCGACTATGCTTCAGTGTCCGCTGAGGTTTTTCTATGAGCGTATTGCCCATGTTGAAAAGCCGCAGGAGGTGGATATAGACCGCAGTGCATGGCTCAAAGGCAATGTCAAGGGAATGTATATACATGAGATAATGGAGAATTATGCCAAGACTGTGCTTAAAGGCAAAGGTGCGAATGAGGTGTCTGAAACTGTTGACAAGGCGATACTTGATGAGATATTCGAGAGCGTTTCTAAAAACTATCTCCGTAACTATCCCCCTGTGGATATGACTGTTGCGCAGAGTGAGAGAGAGGAATATTACAACTGTGTCAAAGCTTATCTTGACGAACTGCACGGCGATATACACTCAGGCAAACGTGAGGTCGTTGAGGTCGAGTATCCGTTCAACGGTGATGTGGAGATAGGCAAATATACAGTCACCATAAGGGGCAGGATAGACCGCCTTGACAGGATAATAGACGGCACAAAGGTGTCATACCAGATAGTTGACTACAAGACGGAGGATATCAAAAAATTCAGGGAGAAGCTTCCAGAAGATCCACAGGATCATATTTATGCCCTTGCGCTTGAAAATGGTTGTACGCCTGTGGGAGAAGTGAGCGAAAGTGATATCGTTGCCGCAGATTACGTTTTCATTCTTGAAAAAGGGAATTGCCATGTAGTTAACAATAAGGATAATTCTGGAATCGAAAACATGATAACAATAACATTTAAGAAAATAGTAGAAGAGGGCTTTAAAAAGTGTATTGTGAATAAGAATGATAAAATTACTCCATGCACGTTTTGTCCTGCTTATGAAGAAGTTTGCTCAGGGGGTGCAACAGAATGAGTGAAGAACAGATAAGAAGCTATATAATAGACAAAGACAGTTATGATAAGAATATCCTTGTTGAAGCAGGCGCAGGTGCAGGTAAGACAAGGCTTATAATACAGCGTGTTATAGGTCAGATAGGCGCAGGTATACCTGTTGAAAAGATAGTGCTTATAACTTTCACCAACGCTGCTGCAAACGAGCTTTATGAGAGGATACAGGCAGGGCTTACGGAGAATATCGCAAAATGCAGCGGTGAGGAAAAGAAGCTGTATGAGAACGCTGTTATGAATTTACAGCGCATGAAGATAAGCACTATACACAGCTTTTGTTTGAGTATGCTGTCAGAACAGCCTTTTGAAGCTGACCTGCATTTGGGATTAAAACTTGCCGAGGACGGTGAAACAAAGCAGGCGCAGGCTGACTTTTTCGAGAGATATTACCGCACAAATGGTGCGAACATAGAAGATTTCGGCTTTCTGAACAGCAATCAATATAAGCTCAGAGACAGCCGTGTTAAAAACTTTCTTATGGAAACATTTCTTGAGTGTGCTGAATACAGAGATGTTGAGTTTGTTAGGGATAAAAGCTATGACAGTGTGACATTTGACACCATAAATAAGCTTGCCTATAAAGAAATGTGTAACTATAGGGATAGTCTTGTGCGTGCGTTCTATAATGGTGCTTTGGGTGGAAAATACGAAGATATAGCAGGTTTTCTTGTTGATGATGTGACGAAGAAATTACCTGATGATATGAAGACCTATGACCCAAAGTATAATTATGTAAAAGTTTGCGCTAATCTTAAAGCTTGCAAAAAGTTCCTTGAGCCTTTTAATAAGACTAAAATTAAGAAAGATCATCCAAAGAGCAATGAGAACATGGCTATTTTCAGCCCAAGTGGGTTTGATAATGTAAAGAAAGAAAATGCACTATATGCCCTCAACAAGACGGCAACGTATATAGAGCAGGCTGTAAAGGCTTATCAGGAGAGTGAAGACGGGGAGAGCGTTTCAAATGACGGACTTTTGTATCACACTCACGAGCTTCTCAAAAACAGCAGTGAGGCAAGAGCGTTTTTCAAAAACAAGTATTCCTGCATTTATATAGATGAATTTCAGGATACTGATGTTATGCAGACTGAGCTTCTGCTGTATCTTTGTGCAGACGACAGCAAGCTTATAGCAGGCGGTGATATATGGCAATGCCCACTCCGTGATGGTGCGCTGTTTGCGGTGGGCGACCCTAAACAGTCTATCTACGGCTTCCGTGACGCCGATATCAGGCTTTATAACAAAATGAAAGCCAAATTCCAGAACAATAATGAGAAAAACTGCGAGTTTTTCTCACTTGATTACAACTTCCGCTCTGATGAGCAGCTTATAGCTTGGGTAAATGAAAAGTTTCAGCCGGAAATAAACGGCAAATATGGTATGACATACAGCGATATGATATCAAAGGCTGATAAGCCTGCGGCTGTTTCCGATGATGTTATCAGAGGGGCGTATTTTGTCAAAGATCCGGGTGCTGAAAGCGTGGCTATTGTGTCCGTCCGTTACAATTTCCGCTTCGTGCATCAGGCATGTAGCCGTCCCGT
>OGYD01001726.1_pt1 | contig 15722 bp, 16 predicted proteins | sample 1576441 | NCBI WGS metagenome assembly OGYD01 (sample SAMEA3541537, study PRJEB24748) | human gut metagenome | biome: human gut; feature: human-associated habitat; material: faeces | place: China | collected 2012 | reverse complement strand
CGGAAGGTGTAGAGGTAGAATTTATTAAATTACGTGCCGGCTGCAGCGCCAAAAATCTCTACGGCGCCATACATCTGGATAAGGATTCCAGCGAAAAGCTGGGCTAAGACCGCAAAAAAGCACCCCACCGGGGGTGCTTTTTGCGGGGACTGTCAAAAAACCCGCTGGGTTTTCCGACAAAAGGCTGAACCTCCCATCTACTAAATGGATGGGAGGTTTCTTATTCACCTCACGCGAGCGCGCACTGCCGCTTCAAAAACGACAGGAAATACCGGGCCGCTGTGTTGGCTGCCGGGGGGGATTTTACCGCCGCGCCCAGCCGCCGGGATATGGGCTGCGCCAGGGGGATCACCCGCACCTGTCCCTCATATCCCGCCAGGGAAAAGGCCGACAGCACCGATACGCCCAGGCCCCCGGCCACCATGGACAGGATGGCCGCGTCGTCCGAGGCCGTTACCTCCACCCGGGCCGCGTCCTGGGGCAGCATCCGCTCAATGTATTGCTCCGGGCAGGAGAGAAAGGGCTCCTGCAGCAGCCGCTCCAGGGGTATGGTATCTTCCTTCCAGGAAAAGTCCGGCGGTACCACGGCCACCAGGGGCGCATCCGTCAGGGGCGTCCAGTAAAAGCCCTTGCCGCAGGCCTCGTCCACCAGAGCCAGCTGGATGTTTTCCTCCTCCAGCTCTGCGGCCAGCTCGTAGCCCCGCACCAGCACATCCACCCGGATCTCCGGGTGGATTTTTCGGAATTTTCGCAGCAGCTCCGGCAGCCTTGCTCGGGCGATGCTGGCAAAGCAGCCAATGCGCAGGGTGTTCTCGTGGAGCTTGCCCCGGGCCGCCGCCTCCCGCCGCAGGGCATCCCCCGCGTCGATCACCGCCTGCATATAGGGCAGGAGCTGCTCTCCCTCCTCCGATAGCCGCACGCCGTGACTGCTGCGCACCAGCAGCGTGCAGCCCAGCTCGGCCTCCAACCGGTTCACCATGTGCGTCATGGCCGACTGGGTGTAGCCCAGCTGCGCCGTAGCCTTGCCAAAACTGCCGCACTGCACGGCTGTCAGCAGCGCGCGCAGTTTTTTGTCGTTCATAATTGCCTCTCTTTCCCATCGGCGAAGCCTAAAATACTCAGTGTATATTTTTCACAAAAAGCTACAAATTATTTTTCAATATATCACAATTTCATGACCTTTTCAATCCTGTATCTGTTAATATTCTACCAATTTTTCCTTTTGGCTCATAAAGCAATTTATCCGCGTTTGATATTTGTCATGACTCAATAGAAAACATTCATTTCCATTGTCATGAAAAAAATGATACCCTTAATTTAAGCCTTGCATGACCAAGGTGGAAAGGGATAAGGATTTGAGGATAATAGAGGAGTATTGTATGAACGAAGAGAAGAAAAGCAATTTCTTCCGCGATGTGATCGTGGTAGGCTTCGCGCTGTTTTCCATGTTTTTCGGCGCGGGCAATGTGATTTTTCCGCCCTATTTGGGCATGGAGTCCGGCCAGCAGTGGCTGGCGGGCTTTTCTGCTTACTATATCGCCGACATCGGCCTGGCCCTGCTGGGTATGTTTGCCCTGCTGCGGGTAGGCAGCAGCGAGGCGGTGCTGCACCGGGTAGGCCGCGTCCCTGCGGAGATTCTCATGTGTGCCATCATTCTGTGCATCGGACCCATGGTGGCCATTCCCCGCACCTCCGCCAGCACCTTTGAAATGGCCATCGCCCCCAATCTGCCCGGCGTTTCCCCGGTGCTGTTCTCCATTTTGTTTTTTGCTGTCATTTTGGCCCTGTGTATCAAGGAGTCCGCTGTGGTGGACATCGTGGGCAAGATCCTCACGCCTCTGCTGCTGGTGGGCCTGTTTGTCATCATTCTCAAGGGTATCTTCAGCCCCCTGGGCGATATCCTCACCGCCCCCAAGATCGCCAATGTCACCGTCACCGGCATCAAGTCCGGCTATCAGACCATGGACGCTCTGGCGGCCCTGCCCTTTGGCATCATCGTGCTGCAGAGCGTCACCGATAAGGGCTATACCGGCGGCAAGTCCAAGCTGCGCCTGGTAGGCGGCGGCGCCGTGCTGGCAGGGGTGCTGCTGCTGGCCGTGTATATGGGCCTTGCCTATTTGGGCGCCACTGTTTCCGGCCAGTATACCAGTGCCGTGGGCCGTGCCGAGCTGATTATGGCCATTGTTGGGGCGCTTTTGGGCAAGGGCGGCATGATTATCTTCGGCGCGGTTGTGGGCCTGGCCTGCGTCACCACCGCCATCGCCCTCACCAGCTCTGCCACCGCCTATTTCTCCGAGCTGTGCCGGGGTAAGGTGAAGTATAAGGTGTTTGTGGTCATCATCTGCGTGTTCAGCGCCGTGGTGTCCAACCTGGGCCTGGACCGTATTGTTTCCATCGCCGCTCCGGTGCTGGATGTGGTGTATCCCCCCGCTCTGGTGCTGATTCTCATTTCCTTGGTGGTCCCCAAGACCTCCGATTTCGTCAGCCGGGCCGCCACCCTGGGCGCTCTGCTCACCAGTGTGCTGTGTACGGTGCAGCTGTATGTGGGTAAGCTCACCTTCCTGGAGGCGCTGCCCCTGTACGACCTGGGGCTGAGCTGGATTCTTCCCGCCGTTATCTTTGCAGCAGCGGCCGCCCTGCTGAACCCTCTCTTCCGTTCCAATCGGGCCGGCTCTCCGGAGCCCCGTAAGGAACTCTAACGGCCGTTTTTCAACATAAGCAAAGCCGCTCCTCCCGGGGCGGCTTTGTTTGCAGCTTGGAAAAAATTGCGGAGCTTGCCCTCAGCGAACAAAAAAATACCCCGGAAACGCAGGGCTTCCGGGGCTTTTCCTCATGGCGCAGTGGGAGGGATTCGAACCCTCGTGCCGCTTTTGACGACAACACGATTTCCAGTCGTGCTCGTTATGACCTCTTCGATACCACTGCATATTCTTTTCGCTGCGAACAGCAAAATTTATTATACCAAATTTTTGCCCATTGTCAATACATAAATGGTAAAAATCGAAACAAATTGTGGGCATGGCACCTTTTGAAAAGCACCATGCCCACCGCGGCTTCCCCGCCGGGATCACTCCAATTTTTTCGCCACGGAGACCATGGCGCTGTCCAGGGCGTTGCCCATGCGCTGCATAGCCTGGCCCACAGCGGTCTTGCGGCATTTGGGCCGGGGACAGGCCACCAGCTCGGCGGTGACGCCCACCACGACACCCACGGCCATGCCGCAGAGAAATCCTTTTTTACACATTTTACTTTCACTCCTTTGACCTACGCCATCAGTATCTCCCGGTTTATGGGGAAAATACGGCGGGGGCGTTGCCAAATTCCGCCGTAGGGAGTATAATAAAAACTGTCGAAAATTCCTTCGGAATTTTCCGACAAAAGGCTTACAGTCTGCTGCGCGCATAATTTTGTCGCAAGACGGCAAAATTCCACACTTGCAGCCTGAGAGGTATTTTTCCCCATGCACATGTCACGGTGAAAAATGATTTCAATTTTTTGCCGCCTGCGGGCGGCAAACTCTGCGAGGCTTTTTATTTTTTAATACTATTCAAAAAAGGAGTATTTTTATGTCGATAGAGCGCCTGCAAGCGTGCATCCGCCGCCGTAAAACCCCGGTGGCGCTGGTACTGAACCCCGATGAGGAGCGGCTGGACGGTAAGTTTTTGAATAATTTCACAAATATGTACGGCGACTGCCCCATGGCCCACGCCGAGGCCCTGCGCTATCACGGGAGCCAGGCCATTTCCCAGACGGCGGAGCTGCTGCCGGCGGTGATCCTGCGGGCAGAGCCTTACCTGCGTCAGGGATTCATGGGGATGGATGTGCTTTCCAACCTGGTGAACATGGCGAAAAGTCAGGGGATGTACACCGTTGTAGATGCCCGGTGCGCCGGGATAGAGCCGTGGCTGGGAGGCGGCGTAAACGCCGATGCCGTGACGGTGCTGCCCTACGGCAGCGCAGAGAGCTGGACGCCTCCGGAGGATAAGGCGGTGTTCGCCGTGCTGCGGACCCGGGACGCCGGGACCGGGTCGGTGCAAAACCTCATGGCCGGAGATCGTCAGGTATTTTTGGCCGCCGGAGAGCAGGCGGCCCGGTTTGGCGCCGGAGCTATGGCGGAGACCGGGTATAGCCTGGACATCAAGGACCTGCGCCGCCGGCTGAAGGACACCTTCCTGCTGCTGGCCTGCTGCGACGGGGACAACGCCTACCCGGCCTTTGACGAATACGGCCACGGGGCCATGATCGCAGACGAGAGCATCCAATATGCCCCGGACATGGCCGCCGCCGCACAGGAAGCCGTGGCCACCATGAAGAAAACCATTCAAGTACTGTAAGGAGAGCACCATGACCCGCATTTATTTAGTACGGCATGCGGAGGCGGAGGGGAACCTCTACCGCATCGCCCACGGCCATTATAACGGCCTCATCACCGCCCGGGGGTATAAGCAGATCGCGGTTTTGCAGCAGCGGCTTGCACGCATCCCCATCGACGCGGTGTACAGCAGCGACCTGTTCCGCACCCGCACCACGGCCACGGCGGCATATCTGCCCCGACACCTGCCCTTGCACACCGACCCGAATCTGCGGGAGGTGAACATGGGTGTCTGGGAGGGCCACACCTGGCAGTCGCTGCGGATGGAGGACGAGGCCCGCATCGTAGACTTTAACCGGCACTTAGACCGCTGGCAGGTGCCCGGGGGCGAGACAGCCCGGCAGGTGCTGGATCGTTTTCTCCCGGCACTGACGAAAATTGCCAAGGAGAACGATGGCAAGACCGTGGCGGTATTCAGCCACGGAGCGGCCCTGCGGATGGTGTTGGGCACCCTGGAGGGCTATCCCCTCAGCGAGCTGGGCAGCACCCCCCACGGGGACAATACAGCCATCTCCCTGCTGGAGTATGACGAGGACGGGTTTACCGTGCTGTACCGGGACGACAATCACCATCTGATAGATGCGCACCTGTCCACCTTTGCCAAGCAGAAGTGGTGGAAGGATGAGCGGATGCTGGAGAGTGATATGTACTATCTGCCCATGACGGAGGCCCAGCGAAAGGCCCTGGGCATCGGCCCGGAGGGGCAGGGCATCGCTGTCCTGCACGGCGGTGAGCTGGCAGGGGGCGTGCAGCTTCTGCCGCAGAAGGAGCCCGGCGTGGGCTGGATCGGATACTACGGACTGCTGCCCGCCTGGCGGGGGCTGAACCGGGGCATCGGCCCCCTGGGTCAGGCCGTGCAGTACTACCGGGAGAAGGGCGTGGAGCACATCCGTCTCCACTGCCCCAATGAGGAGATGGAGAGCTTTTTCCGTCACTACGGGTTTGAGAAGACGCCCCAGGGCTACATGGACCTTTACATAGGATACGGAGAGCAGGCATGAGAGGAACGGAATTTCTGCCGGTGAGCCGGGAGGAGCTGCGGGCTCGGGAGTGGTACTACTACGACTTTTTGGTGGTGATGGCCGACGCCTACATCGACCACCCCAGCTTCGGCAGCACCCTTATCGCCCGGCTTCTGGAGGCGGAGGGCTACCGGGTGGCGGTGCTGGCCCAGCCGGACTGGCACGACTGCACCCCCTTCACCGACATGGGAAAGCCCCGGTTTGGCGTGTTCATCGGCGGGGGCAACCTGGACAGCATGGTGGCCCACTACACCGTGGCTAAGCGGCGCCGGGACAAGGACCTCTATTCCCCCGGGGGTAAGATGGGCTGCCGGCCGGACCGGGCTACCATCGTGTATGCCAACCGGGCCCGGGAGGCCTTCGGAAGCGGCACCCCCATTATCATCGGCGGGCTGGAGGCGTCGCTGCGGCGCTTTGCCCACTATGACTACTGGGACGACAAGGTGCGCCGGCCCATTCTCTTTGATGCGCCGGCGGATCTGCTGGTGTACGGCATGGGAGAGACGGCCACCAAGGAAATTGCCCGGCGCCTTTCCAAGAAAGTGCCTGTGGAGGAGATTACCGATGTCCGGGGGACGGCTTTTTTAAGCCAGAATGCGGAAAAATGCATATACCGGCCTGTGACGGTGCCCTCCTACGAGAGCGTCCTGGAGGATAAAAAGACATACGCCGTGGCCACCAAGCTCCAGTACGATGAAAATGACCCCATTCGGGGCTGCGGCGTGGTGCAGCCCTGTCAGGGGCGGTTTCTCATTGTGAATCCGCCCCAGCGCCCCCTGCCCCGGGAGGAGCTGGACAGGCTCTACGACCTGCCCTTTGTGCGAGAGGTGCATCCCATGTATAAGGAGCCCGTCCCGGCCATTGAGGAGGTGCGGTTCTCCATTGCCCACAACCGGGGCTGCTTCGGCGGCTGTAACTTCTGCGCGCTGACCTTTCATCAGGGGCGGATGGTCACCTCCCGGAGCATTGAGTCCGTTTTGCGGGAGGCGGAGATCCTTACAAAGGACCCGCAGTTCAAGGGCTACATCCATGATGTGGGCGGGCCTACGGCCAACTTCCGCCATGCCTCCTGCCCGGGGCAGAAGAAGCACGGCTGCTGTAAAAGCCGAAGCTGTCTGGCCCCGGAGCCGTGCAAGAATCTGGATGCAGACCACTCGGAATACACGGAGCTTTTGCGGCGGCTGCGGGCCCTGCCGGGGGTAAAGAAGGTGTTTGTTCGCAGCGGCATCCGCTACGACTATATGCTCCGGGACAAGAATCAGGAGTTTTTTAAGGAATTGGTGGACTACCACATCAGCGGCCAGCTGAAGGTGGCCCCGGAGCACTGCGTTGCCTCGGTGCTGGACTATATGGGCAAGCCCCATTTCGATGTGTTTGAGCGGTTTTGGCGCAAGTACCAGCGTCTCAACGAGGCGGATCACAAGGAGCAGTACCTTGTGCCCTATCTCATGTCGTCCCACCCGGGCTGCACCCTCCGGGACAGCGTGCGTCTGGCGGAGTTTTTGCACAGGACCGGGCATCTGCCGGAGCAGGTGCAGGACTTTTACCCCACGCCGGGGACCCTCTCCACCTGTATGTACTACACGGGCATCAACCCCCGGGATATGACGGAGGTCTATGTGGCCCGGAGTCCCCACGAGAAGGCCCTGCAGCGGGCGCTGCTGCAGTGGGGACGCAAGGACCTGCGGCCCTTGGTCATAGAGGCTCTGGAGAAGGCGGAGCGGACGGATCTGATCGGGTACGAGGAAAAGTGCCTGATCCGCCCCCAAAAGGGGGAGAAATACTTCGGCAAGAAGCCGGAGGAGCCGCCGGCGCCCCAGCGCCGGGAGCAGGGACGGGGCGGGAATTTCCGCCATAAGCGCCCGGAGAACCCGGGGCAAAAGGGGAAAATGCCCCAGCGAAAAAAGGACGCCTTTGCCAAAAAGCGCCGGGGAAAATGAGAGAATCGATCGCCCCTTTACTCCCCTTATCCCAAATACAAGCCCCCACTTTCTGCAAGTGGGGGCTTTTCCGGCAGTCATAAAGCAAACGGACGAAGCCAATGCTCCGTCCGTTTGCTTTGAAAAAAGAGAAAGGGAAAAAATGAAAAAGATCGGCATACGGCAGGGGGGCCGGTCGGCGTTCGGCTTTCCTTACCGTGCCTTAAGTATGCCCGACAAACCTTAAACCTAACCTAAAAAATTGTAAACAAATTGCCGTCGCACCAAAAAGCCTCGCAGAGTTTGCCGCCCGCAGGCGGCAAGCCTTTTTCGGCACTCTCAATAAATTGCGTCTGCCCTTATCTTTTTCGCCAGGCCGCCGGCATAAACAGCAGCAGCATGGGGTAAATTTCCAGCCTGCCCAGCAGCATTCCCGCCGACAGAAACAGCTTAAACAGCGGCGGATACGGCGAGTAGTTCCCCACAGGGCCCGCCATGCCGAAGCCCGGGCCCACATTGTTAAAGCAGGAGATGGCGGCGAACAGATTTGTCTCCAGGTCAAACCGGGAGAAGGACAGGCTCACTATCAGCACCGCAATGCTCAGTATATACAGGGCGAAATACACCGCCACGCTGTGGGCGGTCTGCTCGTCCAGCCGCCGCCCGTCCATCTTGATCACATCCACCACCCGGGGCCGCAGGGTGTGGCGCAGCTCCCGTCGCATCATCTTAAACAGAATGGCTACCCGGGAGACCTTCAGGCCGCCTGCGGTGCTGCCTGCGCAGCCGCCTACGAACATCAGCCCCAGCAGCAGCACCTTACTCAGGGGCGTCCACACGGTGAAGTCTGCCGTAATAAAGCCCGTGGTGCTGATAACAGAGGCCACCTGGAAGGCCGCCTGGCGCAGGGAGTCAGAGAAGGTGCGATACAGCGGCATGATTTCCGCCGTGATCACCGCCACCGACACCAGTACGATGGCCAGGTACACCCTGAACTCCGTGTTGCGGAAAACATCCCGCATCCGCCCCAGGAGGATCAGGTAAAAGAGGTTGAAGTTAATGGCAAAGAGAAACATGAACACCGTCAGCACCCACTGGATATAGGGGCTGAAGTTGGCGGCGCTGGCATTGTATGCGCCGAAGCCGCCGGTGCCGGCGGTGCTCAGAGCGTGTACCACGCTGTCAAACAGGCTCATGCCGCCCAAAAGCAGGAAAATGACCTCCAGCGCCGTCAGGGCCGTGTAGATAATGTAGAGGGTGCGGGCGGTGTCCTTGGATTTGGGCACCAGCTTATCCACTGTGGGCCCGGGCATCTCCGCCTTGAGAATGTTAATGGAGCGGTCCGGGGTGTTTACCAGCATCACCACGAACACCAGTATGCCCATGCCGCCGATCCAGTGGGTAAAGCCGCGCCAAAACAGCACGCCCCGGCTCAGCGCCTCCACATCCGTCAGTATCGTGGCCCCGGTGGTGGTAAAGCCGCTGACCGTCTCGAAAAAGGCGTCGATATAGGAGGGGATCTCCTTGGAGAATACAAACGGCAGCGCCCCGATGGCGGACAGCACGATCCAGGCCAGGGCCACGATCATAAATCCGTCCTTAATGGAGCTGGTCCCCCGTCCGCCCCTGCACAGCAGGCATAGCAGGGAGCCGGTGACCACAGCCAGCACAATGGTGAGGGCAAAGCTGAGGGCGCATCGCTCCCCATACAGCAGCGACACCGCCATGGGCAGCACCAAAAGCGCCGCCTCTATCAGCACCACGCGGCCCAGGGTAAATAAAACGATTTTGTGATTCACGGACAGCCCTCCTTTCCGATGCTTTGCCCCCGTTGTCTGTGGGAGCAACAGGCATTATAGCACGGTTTTCATCGTTCGTCCACCGCAAAAATGTTACTTTCCCGATAAGAAGTCCTTCAGCCACAGCACCGCCTGGCGGTAGCCGTCGATGCCCTGGCCGCGGATGGTGTGCAGGCAGGCCATGCCCGTGTAGGAGACGCGGCGAAAGGGCTCCCGCTGCAGGGGGTCGGAAATGTGTACCTCCACCGCCGGCAGACCCACCGCCCGGAGGGCGTCGGCCAGAGCGATGCTGGTGTGGGTGTACCCGCCGGGATTGAGGATGATGCCGTCGCAGGTAAGCCTTGCGTTTTGCACTGCATCGATGAGGTCCCCCTCGTGGTTGGACTGGTAAAAAACCGGGGAAATGTCCGCTTCCCGGCAGGCCTTTTCCACCAGGGCAACCAGGTCGTCGTAGGTGTCCCGGCCATAAATTTCCGGCTCCCGCAGACCCAGCAGATTCAGGTTGGGGCCGTTTAGTATGAGAAATTTCATGATTTTTCCAATATCTCCTTGATCTGCGCCAGACCCCGGGCGGGGTCGGCATTGTTTGAAGCCGCTTCGTCGCAGAAATCCGCGTAGAGATTTTTTCGGGCCTCATACAGGGCCTGGGGCGTGGTGCTCCGGAGCAGGGGACGGCCCGAAAGGGCCAGCTTATCCGGGCCTCGCTGCAGCCAAAGCACCCGCCCGTTTTGCCGCAGGAGAGCCCGGTTTTCGGGCCTTGTCACACAGCCGCCCCCGGTGGAGAGGACTGTGCCCCAGCGCTTTCCCAGGTCCCGGAGAATCTCCGTTTCCATTTCCCGAAAGGCCGCCTCCCCTTGCTTTATAAGGAATTCCTCGGCGGTGAGTCCCGTGCGGCGCAGGAATTCCTCGTCACAGTCCAGGCACTCCCGGCCTAGATCTTTTGCCAGAAGCCGGGCCAAGGTGGTCTTGCCGCTGCCGGGCATACCGATCAGAATAATGTTCTCAAGCTTCCGGCGGAGGGTATCCTCGGCCCGGCGGATCTTCTCGTAGGAAACGGGCGCTCCGGTAAAGACGGAGGCGGCGGCTGCGGCCTGAGCGCAGAGCATGGGAAGGCCGTTAAAGCCTTGTATTTCAAGGGTTTCCGCCTGAAGGAGGAGGGCGGTGCGCAGGGGGTTATAGATGAGGTCAAAAACCGCCTCACAGTGGGGAAAGTCGGCCAAATTTACGGGGGCCTGGCCGTTATGGGGGTACATTCCCACCGGGGTTGCGTTGATGACAATCGGTGCATTTTGGTGCCGATTCGGTGCCGATATGGGGAAAAAATCGGTGACGGTTCGGCGCAGAGTTTCGGTGCAGGGGGGGACAGTATGATACCCGGCGGCGATGCGCGCGCCCAGCCGGTGTAAAACGGAGCAAACGGTCTGAGCCGCCCCTCCGGTGCCCAGGACCAAAACCTCCCGACCGGCCACAGAAATACCGGATTTTTCCAGGAGATAGGAAAAGCCGAAGGCATCGGTGTTGTCGCCGTAGAGGCTGCCGTTGGGGCGGCGGAGGAGGGTGTTCACATTGCCGGCTTCTCGGGCGGCAGGGGAAAGAGAATCGCACAGGGCATGGGCCGTGCGCTTATAGGGGATGGTCACATTGAGCCCGTCCCAGGGGCCGGAGCGGAGAAAATCTTCCACCTGCTCCGGGGAAATTTCAAAAAGAGCGTAGTCGTAGCTGCCCAAGAGGCTGTGCAGCAGGGGGGAATGGCTGTGAGAAAGGGTCCGTCCCAGCAGGCCGCAGCGCATCAGTCCACCTCCCGCTTCAGCAGCGCCGCCTGACGGCGGCGGCTCAGGGAGAGGAGGAGGGCGAAAAGCTCCCGGGCGTCCCCGGACAAATCCGCCGGGACGGAGGCGGCGGCCCGGGCCAGCTTTTCTTCTTCCCGGGCTTCATCTAAAATGGGCAGACTATGGTCGGATTTATAGGCGGCCACCCGGTCGCACAGGGCCATGCGCTCTGCAAGCAGCCGCAGAATTTCCGAATCCACCCGGTCAATTTCCCGGCGCAGGTCAGTCAGTTCCATGGTGAGGCTCCTTTCCGTTTGAGAGCAGCGCGTCGCACAGGACCAAGGCGGCGGCGGCCTCCACACAGGGCACCGCCCGGGGGACGATGCAGGGGTCATGGCGGCCCGTGATTTGCAGGGTCGTGGGGGTCATGGTTTTCAGGTCCACACTCCGCTGGGGCAGGGCGATGGAGGGGGTGGGCTTCACGGCCACCCGGATTTCCAGGGGCATACCCGTGGAGATGCCGCCTAAAATGCCGCCGCAGTGGTTGGTGGCGGTGACGACCCGGCCCGTTTCCAGGGCGAAGGGGTCGTTATTTTCGCTGCCCCGGAGCCGGGCGGCGTCAAAGCCGCTGCCAAAGTCCACACCCTTCACGGCGGGGATGGCAAACAGGGCGGCGCTGAGGCGGCTCTCCAGGCCGTCAAACAGGGGGCCGCCCAGCCCCGCGGGCAGGCCCAGCACCCGGCACTGGATGACGCCGCCCAGACTGTCGCCTTGGGCCTTGGCCTGCAGGATGGCCCGGGCCATGGCCTCGCCCCGGGCGTCATCCACCACGGGGAAAATTTTTTCACCGGTGGGGGCGGTCAAATCCCCCTGATCATCCACCCCCCCGATGGAGAGGATCCGGGAGAGAACGGTGATGCCCCGGCGGCGGAGGATTTGCAGGCAAAGGCCTCCGGCCACGCACAGGGGGGCCGTGAGCCGCCCGGAAAAGGGCCCGCCGCCGGGCTCTATGCGGCCATACTTCACATAGGTGGTATAGTCGGCGTGGCCCGGCCGGGGGACGGCGGTCAGGGATTGATAATCATTCGATTTAACATCGGTATTTTCGATAATCGCCGTGATGTCCTCCCCGGTGGTTACACTGTCCCTTATGCCGGAGAGAAACCGGGGAATATCCGCCTCCCGGCGGGCTGTGGAGAGAGGGCTGCGGCCTGGGGCGCGGCGGCCTAAAAAGTCTTGCAGCGCCCGAAGGGACACCGGCTCTCCGGCAGGAAGGCCCGAGAGGGTCATGCCCACGGAGGGGCCGTGGGAGCGGCCAAAGAGAGTCAGACGGAGGGTATCTCCGGGGAGGGTGGACATGGCAGAGCTCCTTTCAGCGGGAAATGGTCATTTGGCCGTAATCGGCCCAAAAGGCGGGGTAGGATTTTTGCACGCAGTCACTATCCAAAACGGTGACGGGATCGGCGCAGGCGGAGGCCGCCACGGCGGCGGTCATGGCCAGGCGGTGGTCGCTCCGGGGGTCGGCAGTGCCGCCCTGCAGGTGAGGCACGCCGAAAATGCGCAAATCGTCGCCATCTACGGTGAGCCTGCCCCCTAAGCCGTTTAATAATTCCGCCACGCCTTGGAGGCGGTCGGATTCTTTATCCCGCAGGCGCCGGGCGTTTCGGATGCGGCTTTCACCCCGGGCCACGGCGCACAGGGCGCACAGGGGTGGGATGAGGTCGGGGATGGGCCCAGCATCTACGGTGATGGCCCGGAGCGTCCCGGCCCGGACAGTGACGCTTTGGGGAGAGGTATCCACCTCCGCGCCCATTTTTCCCAGCAGGGCCGGGAGGACGCTGTCCCCCTGAAGGGAGGGCAGGGTCAGTCCGGTGATGGTGACTCCCGCCGGGCTCAGGGCCCCGATACACAGAAAAGGGGCGGCAGCGGACCAGTCCCCTTCCACGACCTGAGGGGAGGGGAGGGCGTAGCCTTGGCCGCCGGGAATTGCGTATGCATTTTCGCCCCGGTGCAGTTTGACGCCCCCTTGGCGCAAGACCTGCTCCGTCAGGGCAATGTAGGGGGCGGACTGGGGCGGAGAGGTTAAGGTGAGGGTGCTATGGCCCGGCAGCAGGGGCAGGGCCAGCAGCAGACCGGAGATGAACTGGGAGGAGATGTGGCCCGGGAGGGTGTAGTCCCCGGGGGTCAGTTGTCCCTTTACAAACAGATCATCGCCTTGGGCCCGGATGGTCATGCCGTGGCGCGTCAGCTCCGCCAGCAGCGGCTCCAGAGGGCGCCGGGGCAGACGGCCTCGGCGCTGAAAAACGGCTTCTGCGCCCAAGGCCCCCACCAGGGGCAGCAGGAAGCGCAAAGTGGTGCCGCTCTCGCCGCAGGGCAGGAGGATTTCTCCCGTCGGAGGGGCGGAGAAGGGGACGAGGGTGAAGCGGTCGCCCCTTAAGTTTTCCACCTGCGCGCCCAGGGCTTCCAGGCAGGAGAGGGTGGCAAGGAGGTCCCCTGACAGGCCCCGGCAGGTAAGCTGCACCGGGGTGCGGCCCAGGGCGGCGGCCAGGAAGAGCCGGTGGGCCCGGGACTTGGAGCCGGGGACGGTGACGCGGCCTGTGCGGGGGCCGGGAGAGAGAACCCGATTCATAGCAGCCCTCCGTCCCGGAACCAGTCGGGAAGCTCGCTTACGGGAACCGGCTCCAAACGGCAGCGCCCAATGGCCTCCGGCAGCACCAGGGGCAGGGTATCGCCCCGGCGCTTTTTATCGGCCAGGGCGGCGGCGGCGGCCAGGGCCTGGGCCGTATAGTCGGTGGTGGTTGGCAGACCGTAGGCGGTGCGCGGCCGGGAGAAAATACATAAACATACATCGTACGTATTCGTACCCAACCACCAGGGAGCATTCGATATCTTCCTCATTTACGGATTTCTGGGGCGTAACTTCAAGTGGATGATGAAGAAGAGCCTGCGGAAATTACCTTTCGTAGGGAAAGCCTGCGAAAGTGCAGGACACATATTTGTAGATCGTTCTGGTCCCAAGAAAGTATTGGAAACCATTCGCCAGGCAAAGGCTTCGCTAAAAGACGGCGTATCATTGGTTGTGTTCCCGGAAGGTGCCCGTACTTTTACCGGACACATGGGATATTTTAAAAAAGGTGCATTCCAGTTGGCAGATGAATTGCAGCTGGAAGTGGTGCCGGTCACTATCGACGGATCATTCAAAATTCTGCCCCGCACGGGAAAATGGATACATCCGTACCGCATGATACTGACCATTCACGATCCGATCCCGCCCAAAGGACAAGGTATAGAAAACATCAAGGCGACGATGGCCGAAGCCTACGCCGCCGTAGAAAGTGCTTTACCGGAAGAATACAAGGGAATGGTGAAAAACGAGGACCAATAATAAAATTAAAAATTGAAAATTAGAAATTAAAACGTTGCAATCCAAAAGATGAGTTTGTGAAACAGCATGATAACATGCCTTTAATTTTTAATTTCTAATTATTAATTTTTCCGCTCTCCTCCATACGCCGATGTTCCTCTATCAATTTCATATTCTCTTTAGCTTTATCGAGGAATTCCCTCACCAAAGGACTACTCTTGAAAGTTTGAGGGGCTGTACGGATGATATCCTCTATTTGCGGTGTCATGATGGGATAAGGCAGTGTACTGCACATCATCATGAATACGCTGGGACCAAGGACATTCTCATAATTGGTGGAAATGAACTCCTTGATATAGTCATTCATTTCTTTTACTAAGGCTTCTCCCTCCTGAGTCAGTTGTTCGTGGATGTCATCCAATGCGGCGCCATCCAGCACCATACGTGCCTCTTTCTTTTCCAGTTCTTCAATCTTCAACTCAAGCGAATTACGCTTTTCGATGAATTCATACAAAGCATTGTTTAGCGGCGTACCTTTAGCGGTGAGTTGAGAGTTGGATATGGAGACTTCAATCTTACCGTTCTCAAGTACAAGAGGCATGATAGCCTCATCATTCATGTAGAGCGTCACCATCATTACAGAGTCCGACGGACCACTCGTAGAGAACAAACCGTGTACCACTTCGGCGGAATCAATTGCTATCCACTGCCCGTCGCGGAGCGTTTTCAGGTATAACATCTTACCATCGAGGCTGGTCACCGATGACACACCCTCCACTTTATACTTGCGACTGCACGAAGCAAAAAGCACGAGCAAAAGCATTAAGGGCAAAATACGGTTCACATTCATTCTAATCATGCAGGAAACGATTTTTATGAAACACGATACAAAGGTACAACCTATTCGGGCTGTAAAGAAACTTTTTATCAATATTTAATTTTTGCTCTCTTTTTTCCATTAATAATCCTTATAAGGAGGGAGAAAAGAAAGGATATTTCATTTAGTTTACTTATTTTTGCAGTGATAACTAACAAAATGTAAACCCTGTAACTGAAACAAGTTAATCTCCTATGTCAACTTATGCTCCTTTTGCCAAGCCTCTTTATGTTATGCTGAAACCGGTAGGCGCCGTATGCAACCTTGCATGCGATTACTGTTACTACCTGGAAAAGAGCAAGCTATACCAAAACAACCCCAAGCACGTAATGAGTGAGGAGTTGCTGGAAAAGTTTATTGAAGAATACATAAATTCGCAAACCATGCCGCAGGTAATGTTCACCTGGCACGGTGGGGAAACTTTGATGCGCCCGTTGTCCTTCTACAAAAAGGCCATGGAACTGCAAAAAAAATATGCCGGAACTTTGATAGGGGATTATATCTGCTTTTTTATGGAAAAAAACAGAAAAACAAGGTGCTGTCCCTGGTTTTTAAAGCCCTGCCCACCATCATGGCTGCCATGTTCGCCGGGTATGCGGC
>OGYD01001721.1_pt1 | contig 15763 bp, 12 predicted proteins | sample 1576441 | NCBI WGS metagenome assembly OGYD01 (sample SAMEA3541537, study PRJEB24748) | human gut metagenome | biome: human gut; feature: human-associated habitat; material: faeces | place: China | collected 2012 | reverse complement strand
TGGTGCCGCAGTCGTACTGGCCGCCGTTGTCCACCAGCAGGAAGCCGCGCGGCTCAATCACGCTGTCCACTTCGCCCTCGGCATGGTAGTGCATCATGGCGGCGTTGGGGCCGTAAGCGGCAATGGTATCAAAGCTGTCCTCAAAATAGCCGGGCATTTCGGCACGGCGCTTTTGCAGCATCTTTTCAATGTCAGTCTCGTGCAGGATTTTGCCCTCGGCGATGGCCTTTTCCAAGTCCATCTGGAAACGCACCATGGCAACGCCGTCACGCACATGGCATTCGCGGATGTTGGCAAGCTCGACCGGGTTTTTGACACCTTTCAGTGCAAAGATCGGGTCGGCACCGGTAACGGTCTTGTGCTCGTTCAGGGCGCAGTACAGGTCATAGTTGGTGGCTTTCTCGTCTACGAGGAACACTTCCTCTGCGGGCAGAGCGTGTACGGTATCAATCAGCTCCGGGTAGTCGCGCAGGGAAACACCGTTATCGGCCAACGTTTTTGCGTCGGCATCATTCAGGCGGCCGGGGGCGATAAACAGGGTGCAGCTGTCCATCGTGACAAGGGCATAAGCAACGGCCAGCGGGGTACAGGGCAGGTCGCGTGCGCGCATGTTGGTCAGCCAGCCCACACAGTCCAGACCAGTCACGGCCAGGGCGGTGGCACCGGCTTTTTTCAGCTCGTCACGCACCATGGCAATGCGCTGGGCGGCGGTGGCGCCGGTCTGCTCAACAGTCAGCAGCTCGCAGGGGGTGTTGGGCAGGCTGGGGCGGGTGGTCAGGCTCTCCCACAGGGGGGAGACGATATCCTTGCTTTCCAGCTTGGCGCCGCTCTTGGCCAGAGCGGCGGCATAGCCGTTGGCAATGGTGGCAGGCACGCAGCTGCCATCCAGCAGCAGGGTCTGGCCTGCGGCAAAATGGGCGGTCAGGTACTCTTCCACAGTGGGCACCCCGGCAGAACCGGCGTGCATGCACTCAATTTCGGTACCGGCCAGCTGACGGTCACCCTGAACATAAAAGCGGCCATCGCACCACAGGGCGCTGCCGGTCAGGGTGACAACAAGGGTGGAGTTCTCGCCGGTAAAGCCGGAGAAAAACGGCAGGCTGTTGTAATAAGCGGGCAGATATTCACTGGAGTGGGGGTCGCTGGTCATCAGCAAAACACCGTGGGCACCGGCTGCCTGGGCAGCGGCGCGCAGAGCGGCGATTTTTTCATTGGTCGTCAAAATAGTCCTCTCCTTATATGCAAAATGTTGAACAAGTCCATTCTAACATGTTTTCATAAAAGGTCAATACGGGGTGCGGTTCAGCACAGTGCCCAGCAGCGGCAGGCCGCAGCCCTGCAGAAGGTGAGCCGCCTGGCGCAGGTCCTGGTGGGTAACGCCGCCGCTTTGCACCACAAGCAGGGCACCGTCACATACCTTGGCAAGGCTGAGAGCGTCACTGCATTCGCTCAGGGCTGGAGCATCTACCAAAAGATAAGCAAACTTTGGTGCACAGCTTTCCACCATGCGGGCAAAACGGGGGTGTTCCAGTAGCAGGGCCGGGCGGCTGGTGGTGCCGGAGGCCGGAACCAGGCAGGTGCCGCGGATCTCGGTGTGGTAGAGAACTTCCTCCAGAGGAACGCTGCCGGAAAGATAGTGTGCCAGACCCGGCACTTTGTGTTCACCGGTCAGCCCGCACTGGCGGCAGATGCCGGAATGGCGCAGGTCACCGTCAACCAGCAGGCAGCGCTGGCCAAGCCCGGCAAGCAGCTGCCAGAACTGCAAAGCCAGAGTAGTTTTACCTTCCTGCGGGGTAGTGCTGGTGAGCAGAATGATTTTGGCGTCTGGGGCTGTCTGTTCCAGACGCAGGCGCAGCAGATTCAGGGATTCAACCGTCCGGGGTGCCAGCTCCGGCAGGTGGTTCAAAGCAAGTTCTTTCATGGGCGGCCGCCTTTCCGGGTATGGAGGCGGAGGGGCGTGGCATCCGGGATGCAGGCCAGCGGCGAAGAGCCAAGGCAACGGGCCAGATCGTCCGCCGTATAAATGTGGTCATCCCGCAGGTAATGCAGGCAGAGGAAAGCAAAGCAGAGCAAAAAGCCGATGCCAGCGCCAAACGCTGCGTGGAACACAGCCCCCGGCCCGGAAAAGCGCTGCGGCGGGGCTGCCTGCTCCACCAGGCGGGGCGGGGTGGTGCCCATGCGGGCAGAGAGATCATCCAACGCAAGGGCAGCCAGTGCGTTGGCAATATCTGCTGCGCGCTGTGGGGAGGAATCGGCCGCAACAATGCGCAAAACATGGGTATCTGCCGGGTGCAGAATGGTAATCTGGTCTTTTAAGTGGGCAGTATCCGTGGAAAGGCCAAGGGTGGAAATAACGGATTCCAGCATGGTGCGGCTGGTCAAAAGCTCCTGATAATCAGCCGTTAATTGCAGTTCCGCATAGCCGGAGGTCAGCCCCTCCTGTGCGGCGGCAACATACAGCTGGGCTTCGGCCTGGTAGCTGCGCGGGGCAAGGCGTGCGGCAGCAAAGGCCAGAATACCTCCCAGCAGGGTACAAACCAGTACCGCGGCAAAATGGGCGGGCAGCAGGCGGAACAGTTCCACGGGGGTCACTTCGCGCCCGGCGGCGCGGGATGCAGGGGCAGCGGGCAAGGTGCTCACCTCCAAAACAGGGCGTGAACAAGGCAAAATTCCGGTAAAAACAGCATAAATCAAGTGTAACACGCGCCCGGCGCAAAATTCAATAGAAAAAACGGTTTTTCAGGCGATACTGGGCGGTTTTTCGGGCAAACTGCTGAAAGGTGAGAGGATTTTGCAGCAAACAGGGGAAACGCCGCGGTAAAAAGGCGCTGACAGGGCAAGAAGTTTTCAAAAATTTCAAATTTTGGCAGGCCCAAATGGGCGAAAAGCTCTTGACGGGTTTGATATAATAAGGTTAGCAGTAAGAAAACAAGATTGCTAACAACACAAACAAACTTTAAGATAGAAGGGAATATTACCATGGCAGAACAGGTAACTAAAATTGATATTTTCTCCGGCTTTTTGGGTGCAGGCAAAACGACCCTGATCAAAAAGCTCATCAAGGAAGCGTTCCAGGGCGAAAAGATCGTGCTGATCGAAAACGAATTCGGCGAGATCGGCATTGACGGCGGCTTTATGCGTGAGGCTGGCATTCAGGTCAACGAGCTGAACTCCGGCTGCATCTGCTGCTCCCTGGTGGGTGACTTCCGCGAGGCACTGAAAAAGGTCGTGGAGACTTATCATCCTGACCGCATTCTGATCGAGCCTTCCGGCGTTGGCAAGCTGAGTGATGTGACCCGCGCTGTTGAGGGTGTGGGCGAGACCCTGCCGGTCAGCCTGAACAGCTTTGTGACTGTGGCCGATGTGAACAAGGTCAAAATGTATATGAAGAACTTTGGCGAGTTCTATGACGACCAGATCAGCCACGCATCCTGCATCATCCTGAGCCGCACCGGCAGCGCAGACGAGAAGAAGGTTGCCGCAGCCGTTGCCTTGATCCAGGAAAAGAACCCCACCGCCACCATTGTGACCACCGATTGGAACGAACTGACCGGTGCACAGATCGTTTCCGTTATGGATGGTAAGCGCGACCTGGTTGCCGAGCTTCTGAGCGAAGCACAGGCTTCCAATGCTGCCCATGCGGACGAGGATGAGGAAGAGCATCATCACCACCACCATGACCATGATGAGGACGGCCACGAGTGCTGCCACCATCACCACGACCATGATGATGACGACGATGATGAGGATGAGCACGAGCATCACCACCATCATGACGAGGATGATGACCACGGCCACGAATGCTGCCATCACCACCACGACCATGATGACGACGATGACGATGACGAGCATGAGCACCACCATCACCACCATGACGGCGAGTGCTGCTGCGGCCATCATCACCATCATCATGACCACGATGCAGACGAAGTGTTCACCAGCTGGGGCCATGAGACTGCCCACAAGTACAGCCATGACGAGCTGGAGAGCATCCTGACCGTGCTAGATTCCGGCGAGTACGGCGCTGTGCTGCGTGCCAAGGGCATTGTGGACGGCGGCGACACCTGGTACGAGTTCGACATGGTGCCCGGTGAGCATGAGATCCGCACCTGCGGCCCCGATGTTACCGGCAAGGTGTGCGTGATCGGTTCCCAGCTGAAGGAACATGAGGTGGAAGAGCTGTTCCACGCCTGATTTGTAAAGGAGTAAAACATGGCGCAGAAAGAGATTCCCTGTTACCTCTTTGTGGGTATGCTGGAAAGCGGCAAAACCAAGTTTATTCAGGAAACAATGGAGGACCCGCAGTTTGATTCCGGCGACAAAACGCTGCTGTTGATCTGTGAGGAAGGCGAAGAGGAATATGATTCCGAGCGATTTGCCTTTGGCGGCGTGACCGTTGCCACCATTGAGGAGAAAGCGGAACTGAACCGCGAACACCTGCAGCAGCTGGCTGAAAAGTCTGACTGTGGGCGTGTGATCATTGAATACAACGGCATGTGGCTGGTGCAGGAGCTGTACGATGCCCTGCCGGATAACTGGCTGATTTACCAGTGCCTGGCCACCGCAGACGGCACTACCATCAAGACCTATGCCAACGACAATGCCATGCGCGGCCTGCTGCTGGACAAGCTGCGCGGCAGCGAGCTGCTGGTGGTGAACCGTGCCGAGGCGGTAAACGATGACGAAAGCCACCAGCTGATCCACAAGCTGGTGCGCCAGGCCAGCCGCCGCTGCGATATCGCCTATGAGTTCAAGGATGGCAGCGTTGCCTATGACGATATCCCGGACCCGCTGCCGTTCGATGTAAACGCCCCGGTGATCGAGATTCCCGAAGAGTTCTTTGGCGTGTGGTATATGGACTGCATGGATGAGATGCAGAAGTACGACGGCAAAACGGTGAAATTCCTGGCTCAGGTGTGCCAGACCAACCGCGCCGGCAAGGACAGCTTTGTGCCCGGCCGCTTTGCCATGACCTGCTGCGTGCAGGATATCCAGTTTGTGGGCTTCCCCTGCAAGTACACGGAGTACAAGAACCTGAAGCAGCGTGACTGGATCACGGTAACGGCAAAGGTGAACCTGAAATACCACCCGATTTACAAGGGCCAGACCCCGGATTCTGTCGGCCCGGTGCTGACGGCCATCAACGTGGAGCCTGCCGCGGCCCCACGTGATGATGTGGTGACCTTCAGTTGAGCGGGGAACGCCGCAGGGCAATCGAAGCCCGCGTGGCAGCCGCAGCCGCCCGGCTGGAAAAAGAGGGCCGCTACACGGCAACCCGGCGGTGCATCCAGCACGGCAAGGTCAGCGTGTATGCCCACTGCGTCAGCGTGGCGGATACCGCCTGCGTCTTGGCGGAAACGCTGCACCTGCGCGTAAACGAGCGGGCGCTGATCCGCGGTGCATTGCTGCATGATTACTTTTTGTATGACTGGCACGATAAAGCCAACGGCCACCACTGGCACGGTTTTACCCATCCAGGCACCGCCCTGCACAACGCAAGCGAGGATTGGAAGCTGACCCCGGTGGAGCGGGAGATCATCAAAAAGCACATGTTCCCCTTAACCCCCATCCCACCCACCTGCCGTGAAGCGTGGCTGGTGTGCCTGGCAGATAAAATCTGTGCCGCCAAGGAGACGACCGGCGGAATCTATGGCAAGCTGCCGTTTGCCGCGAAGCATAACGCGCAGGATTAAGTAAATTAACGTTTTATATGCAGAAAATCCAAAAGCCCGATGCCGTGTTGACATCGGGCTTTTGGCATTTTACGCGGAGAGGGGAAAATTAGGAATTCGGAATGGGACGGCGGGAAAAAGTTCGTGGCAAGGGTTGAACCTGCTGTAATTCCGCATAGGCAGGGATCATAAACAGGAACAACAAAAAACAGGCGCACCACAGAATAGTCCCCGTGGTGCGCCTTATTTATACGATTGTACCTATTGGATTAAAGGTTTTCGCCGAAGCCTTTTTTCAAAAAGGTTGGAAAAATCCCCCGTAAATCCAAAAATCACAGCGTATCGCAGATGGTGCTCATCATGGAACGGATGTCGATGTGCTGGGGGCATTTGGGCAGGCAGGCACCGCACTTGATGCAATGCTCGGCGCGGGTGGCGGCGGGGGCGTCCTCATATTCCTCTTTTAGGGTGGCGAGGCGGTCACCACACAGGCGGTATTCGTTCCAGGCGTGCAGCATGCCCGGAATGTTGACCCCGGCGGGGCAGGGCATGCAGTACTTGCAGGCCGTGCAGGGGGCAAGCTTTTGGGCCTTGAACACATCCAGCGCACGGGCGAGGGTATCCTGCTCGGTGGTGGAAAGCGGAATAAAGGGATCCATGGAAGCCACGTTATCCTGTACCTGCTCCAGGGTAGTCATGCCGGAAAGTACGCACAGCACATTGGGCAGGCTGGCAACCCAGCGAATGGCCCAGCTGGCCAGGCTCTTTTCCGGGGCGGCCTGATGCAGCAGGGCGGCGGCTTCAGGGCAAAGGGTGTTCAGCATCCCGCCGCGCACCGGCTCCATAACGATGACCTGCAGCCCGGCAGCGGCGCACAGCTCGTATTTTTTGCGGCTCTGCTGATAGTCCCAGTCAAAATAATTGAGCTGCAGCTGTACAAAATCCCAATCGCCTGCAGCAAGGATCTCTGGCAGCTGCTCAGCGCTGCCATGGAAAGAAAAGCCCAGCCGCTTGATTTTGCCCGCCTTGCGCAGCTCGTTCAGCTGGTCATAGGCGTGGTACTTGACGTAATTGGGCCAGCTGCTTTCATGCACAGAGTGAACGAGGTAAAAATCAAAGTAATCAGTGCGGCAGTTGGCCAACTGCTCGTTAAAAATACGGGGCACATCCTCATCGCATTTCAACAGCCAGCCGGGCAGTTTGCTGGCAAGGTGATAGCTGGCGCGGGGATACTTGGCCAGAGCTTTGCCGCAGAACTTTTCGCTCATGCCGCCGTGGTAGGGGTAGGCAGTATCGAAATAGTTCACGCCGTGGGCATAGGCATAATCAAAAATCTCCTGTGCCTTTTCCTCGTCAATGCTGGTCTGGTCGGCGGCGTCCCGCAGGGGCAGGCGCATGGTGCCAAGACCCAGCAGGCTGATTTTGCCGTTGAGGTCATTATAGGGGGCAGGGTTATTGCGGCAGACACGGTATTCCATACAAGTTACGCTCCTTATTCCGGCTTTGCCAGATGAATTTGATGGAAGATTTGGTGCGGGGATAAACAAGAAACGCCGATTTTGCTGGCTCGGCGGTTAAGGTGTATCTGAAAACAAAGAAACAGCCGATATTTTCGACTTTTCAGATACACCCTGGGAAAAGGAAATTATTCGCAGGAGGAACAGTCGCCACAGTCCTCGTCGGTGGCAGGAGCTGCCGTTGCGGCGCGGCTTGCCAGCTCGGGATCAAGGCTTTCGGCTACTTTGATCATCAGGGCACATTCAATGCGCTTGCGGAACACTTCGCAGCCATATTCATACACACCGTGGATATCGCCGGTGGCGTGCAGGGCGTTGGCGGCGCAGCCGCCCGCGCAGTACAGGCGTGCCCAGCAGTCCTTGCAGTCGGGGCGGGCATAGACGTTGCACAGCTTGAACTCGTCGCGCAGGGCGGTGTTGGTCACGCCGTCCCAGACGTTGCCCAGCTTGTACGCCGGGTCGCCGACAAACTGGTGGCAGGGGTACAGGTCGCCCCAGGGGGTCACGGCCATGTACTCGGTGCCGGAACCGCAGCCCGAAATGCGCTTGTAGATGCAGGGGCCGCCGGTCAGGTCGATCATGTAGTGGTAGAAGGTGAAGCCGCGGCCCTCACGGTTCCGCTTGATCATCTCCTTGGCCAGGATCTCATACTGCTCCTTCAGAATGGGCAGATCTGCCTCGGTCAGAGCGCTGGGATCACTGGGGTCGCAGACCACGGGCTCCATGCTCAGCTCGGTAAAGCCCAGATCTGCCATGTGGAAGATATCATTGGTGAAGTCGGTGTTGTAGTGGGTAAAGGTGCCGCGCATGTAGTAGCCCTTATCGCCGCGCTTCTTCACGAACTCCTGGAACTTGGGCACGATGGTATCATAGCTGCCATGGCCGGCGTAGTCCTTGCGGAAGCGGTCGTGGACCTCCTTGCGGCCGTCCAGGCTCAGGACCACGTTGTGGCACTCCTTGTTGCAGAAGTCGATGACATCATCGTCAATGAGCATGCCGTTGGTGGTCATGGTGAAGCGGAAGTTCTTATTGTGGATCTTCTCCTGCTCGCGGCAGTAGGCCACCAGCTTCTTGACCATATCAAAGTTCATCAGAGGCTCGCCGCCGAAGAAGTCCACCTCGAGGTTGCGGCGGCTGCCGGAATTCTCAATGAGGAAATCCATTGCCCGCTTGCCCACCTCAAAGCTCATCAGGGCACGCTCGCCCTGATAGCGGCCCTGCGAGGCAAAGCAGTAGGAGCAGTTCAGGTTGCAGGTGTGGGCCACATGCAGGCAGAGGGCCTTGACCACGGTGTTGCGGTTCTTGAAATCGAACGCGAGATCCTCATAGGTATCGGGGCTCCACAGCTTGCCGGATTCCTTCAGGCTTGCCACGTCATCAATGCACTGGCGCAGGTCGGCCTCGGTCACGTCCTCACGGTCACCGTACTTTGCCATCATGGCGGCAACGATCTCGTCGGCGGTGTGGTCGGGGTACATGGCAATGACATCATACGCCACCTCATCCACCACATGCACCGAGCCGCTGCAGGTATCCAGCACGATGTTATAGCCGTTCAATTGATACTGATGTACCATTTTATTCTCCATTCCATTGTTACATAAAAAAATGCCGCCCGGCAAAGGCGGCATCCGATTTGCAGAAATTACTTGTTGCTGTTCTCGCACTTCTGGTTAGCCACGCCGCAGGAAGTCTTGCAGGCAGACTGGCAGGAAGTCTGGCACTCGCCGCAGCCACCGGTCACAACGCTCTTGGTCAGGTCACGAGTAGCGATCGTCTTAATACGTTCCATAATGAAAAACCTCTCTAGCTCCAAATAGTTGATACGCAGAACCACCTGCGCATTGTTATCTTGATATAGGATAGCACGGTTCAGGGATTCTGTCAAGATTTTTGTCGCATCTTCTGTGGGCAGTATTTTGTAAGCTGTACAAAGACGAAGCCCTACCCCACCGGCTGATACTTTTCCAATATTGTATGCAGCCCCAGCTCCCGGGCTTTTCCCAATAAGTACCGGTAGCGGGCCAGAAGGGCCTGCCGCTCGTAGATGTGCTGTTCGATGAGGTCGGTGTCCACCTCAAGGTCGAACATCATCTCGTTCCGGTGCAGGCAGAACAGGCACTCTTTCAGCTCCTCCTCCAGCTCCGGGTGGTAGCGCTCGTGTTCGGTGTCCCGCGGGATGCGGGGCGAAAGCAGGGTCTTTTCCTTTTGCGTGGTCTGGGTCATGGCAGTTCCTCCTCTTTGTGCGTCTTTGCTTCTTCTGATTTCCAGTATATGCAAAGAGCATGAGAAGGATGACGGAATCAAGCAGCCCGCAAGAACTCCTGCGAAAGTGCGTCTTTTTTCTGAATTCTGCAAAAAATTTCAAAAAAGCGCTTGACAAAGCGGCGCTTTTTCCGTATAATAGCACACGTTGAGCGGCTCACCCCGCAAGACAGACCCAAACTGATGGGGATTTGCATAGTGGTAGTGCGGTAGACTCTGACTCTACTTGTGGGAGTTCGATTCTCTCATCCCCAACCAAAAGACATCCGAACACTTCGGATGTCTTTTTTGTTCTTTGTTCATAGAGAAAACAAAAGAGCGATACAGCAAACGCTGTATCGCTCTTTTTACGTTAACGGTAATTAGTAATTCAGACCGAAGCCGCTGCGGTAGTAGTTGCCGTCGGCATCGCAGTAGGCGTAGCTGCCGCCCTTGACGTTGGCGAGGATGGCGGGATCAATGTACTGATCCTTATCGTAGCCGGGCACGTCGTTGGGAGAGGCGCAGATCTCGCGCACCACACCGTCGATCTCCTGATCGGTGATGGCAATGACGGCGGGATCAGAGACCATGGTCAGGCTCAGCTTGCCGGTGGGGGCAAAGTCGCCGCTGATGACATCGACCTGAGCGTTCAGGGCGTTATTCAGGGCAACGGCACTGACGGTGTACTGGATGGTCAGTGCGTCGCAGTAGGGCTCCAGCTTGTCCAGCAGCCAGGGGTTGCAGACCACGCAGGTGCCAACCACCTTGCCGCCGCGGGCATGGATGGCATCGGCCAGTTCCTTGATCTTCTCCACGTCCTTCAGGGTGACAACGGTGACCTTGTTGCCGGTCTTTTTCTGGCTCTTGTTGCGCTCGCGCTCGTCGGTGACGATCTCGCCCATCTCGATGACGGGCATTGCGTACTGGTTGAACACCAGACCATTGCTGATGGGCCAGACGTGCAGGTAGAGCACATCGGCTTCCTCCGGGGTGGCCACCACGGTGTAGCCCTTCTTCTCAAAGGCTTCCGTCAGGGTCTTGCGCAGAGCGGCATCCTCGTCCGTGTTGCCCAGACCGGCACCCATGGCCTGTGCCATCTGTGCAAAGCCGGAGTCCACACCCTTGAAGGTGACGATGCAGACCTTCTGGCTCTTGGCCAGAGGCAGGAGCTTCTCGTGGTTCTTGATCAGAACAACGGCCTTCTGGTTGGCCTCGTAAGCCTTCTTCTTGGCACCATCGAAGTTGTCCACGCGGGCCTGATCGGCCTTGTCGGGGTCGAGGTAGGGGTTATCCACCCGCTTGGTGCGGAACAGGCTCAGCAGACGGTTGTAGCTGGCGCGGTCCAGATCTGCCTTGGGCAGCAGACCGTCCTCCACAGCCTTGACGATGTTCTCGGGGTCGGTGTTGCCGCCGATGACATCGGTACCGGCAGAGATGGCCTTGGCGTAGCGCTCAGGCTCGGTGAGGTTCTCCACGCCGTAGATCTGAACGGTGGTGATGCCGGAGTCGGAGTTGACATAGCCGTCAAAGCCCATCTTGTTCCGGGCCAGATCGGTGATCAGCTCCTTGCTGTAAGCGCTGGGCACTTCCTCGGTGCTGGTCACCTCGCCCCGGTAGGTCTGGGGCACGGCACGGCCATCGGTGGCAATACGGGAGTAGTCCGGCATGATGGAAGAGACCTTGTGGTCAAAGGCGCGCTGGAACGGGGGCAGATGATACTTTTCCATAGAGCCGGGGGTGCGGTAGATGCGCCACTGGCCGATGGGCACATGAGGCTCAAAGCCATTCTCAGAGGGGGCATCGCCGGGGAAGTGCTTGATGGTCAGAACAACGGAGCCTTCGTTCAGGCCGTTGTCGCCATCCTGATAGCCCTTGACCAGAGCCTCGGCAATATCGCTGGTGACATCGGGACGCTCGCCGTAAGTACCGGAGGTACGGGGCCAGCGGGGGTCAGAGGTCACATCGACCTGAGGGCCGTACATGATGTTCAAGCCCTCAGCCTTCATCATCTTGCGGTCGGTCTGGGCCATCTCATAGACCATGTCGGTGTTGCCGTCGCCAATGACAGCCGCGCCGATGCCCAGAGAGTCCGGGTAACCGATGTTGATGGGGTTGGTGTGGAGAGAGTACGGAATGGCCACGCCGCCCTTGCAGGCCTCGTATTCCAGCATCTGGGTGCCGGCGTTGTGGTACAGGGCCACCATACCGGCCTCGCAGCGCATATCACCGCGGTAAACACCGGCGGCGATGTGCTTTTCCAGAACATGGCTGTCATCAATGCTGACGGTCATGCCGGGCAGAGGGCCGGGCATGGGCTTTTCACCGGGGTTGTGGTGCTTGTAGATCTTGCCCAGCTCCAGCTTGCCTTCGGCGTTGGTGGCCTCGGCACGGGTGGGCACCACAGGGGTGTTGAACAGGGTGTTCAACACAAGGCCTGCCTGCTGATCCAGCCGCAGATGCTTGACCATATCCTCAGCGCGCTGCTCAGGGCTCAGCCGCCAATCCTTGTAGGGGGCCAGCTCGCCGCTGTTGTCCAGATCCTTAAAGTACAGGCCGTCCTTGACGATCACGCCGCAGGTGGTCACACCGATGTCGGGGCCGTTGACGTTGTGGAAGATGACCGGCTCAAGGTACTGGTCAATGATCTGCTCGCCCTCTTCCAGAGCGTAGGGTGCAGGGATCACGCCGTCTTTGGCCTCTGCCCACTGGTCGGCGCTGGTATACCGTGTCTGCATAATTTTTCTCCTTTGTCTCTGTGCCTGCCACAGCACAGCTGATATATTACTTGCCTGTTTATTATACTTCCAGCGTAGATCGTTCGCAAGCAAACAAATAAAAAAAGTTACAAACTTTGGCGTAGTATACAAGGATGTTCTGCCGGATTTGTGCAACTTTCCCCTATCCTGATCCACAAACCGGGTTCGTTTCCTGCTGACAATGCTGCATAAAAATAACCCTCTCCGTCAACGCCGCAGGCTTTGACAGAGAGGGTCGTATCCTTAATTTACCAGATCATCTGGATGCGGCCTGCACCGTACGGGTCCTCGTAGTTGAGCAGGTAGCCGGGGTAATCGGCCAGCGGGCTGTTGGCGCTTGCCAGATGCGGCAGACCGTTGGCATCCACGCCGCCGAACATGGCTGCGTAGCTGGACATGACAAGGTAGTCCTCAGAGACATAGTCCTTGATGAGGGTCGCGCCATCGAACATGGCAAAGCCATCGCCCAGATTGCGCAGGGTGTAGTTCATGCCGGCCAGAGCGTAGGTGGCGTTCGGGTCAAGGGGCTGATAGGTACCGGTGGTCTTGTCGTAGATCTCCACATTGCTGACACGCGGGGTGGCGGCGCTGCCGGTCCAGACATTCTTGTCGTTGGTCTGAACGGTGTTGGGGATCATGGGGTGGATCGTGTACCTGGCACCTGCCACCTGCAGGAAGCCGCCGTTCTCCTTGCCCTCAGCACCGGCAAAGCGGGCACCAAACTCCAGAGCGTCCTGGATCTGCTGGCCGGTCACGGACATCAGGCAGGCCACGTTGCCAAAGGGGCTGACGGTCTTGCAGGTCTTGAAGCTCCAGGGGCCAGCCTCCACATCGGTGCGGATGCCGCCGCCGTTCATAATGGCGATATCACAGTGGAGCTCCTCGATCTCGTTGAAGTAGGTGTAGATGCCGTCGGCCACGAAGTCGCCGAGGTTGGTCTCGCCGGAGCGGATGCGGCGCTTGCCGGTGGCGGGATCGTTGATGTAGAATTTGGTATCGCCCACTGCGATCTCCTCGCCCAGCATATCGTCCACTGCGCTGATCCAGTTGGAGGCAGTGGCGGCCACGGCAGCGTCCAGACCCTCGTAGGTGTTGATGAGCTCAGTGGTGATGGTGCCGTCTGCGCCCACGGTCATCTTGCCGATGTTCTTGAAGTAAGAACCGGTCTGGGTCAGGGTGACTGCCTTGCCGGAAGCATCGGTGACCTGCTTGTTGGCCATCACGGTGTGGGAGTGGCCGTCGATGAAAGCGGTAAAGCCGTGGGTGTGTGCAATGACTTCCTCACTGGTCCAGGGAGAGGAGGAGGGGTCAACGCCCAGATGGCCCAGACCGATGATGGTGTCAGCGCCCCAGAACTCAGCCTTGTCGATGGCCTTCTGAACGGCATCGTAGAGCTTCTGGCCGTCCTCGCCGCCCAGAATGTCATAGATGTACTTGGTCTGGGCATCGTTCATAAAGTAGGCCGGGGTAGACTTGGTGAAGGTCTCGGGGGTGGTCACGCCCACAAAGGCAATCTTGCGGCCGCCCACAAAGAAGAACTTGACGCTGGGCAGAACGTTGAAGCCGGTACGCAGATCGACCCAGTTGCAGGAGACATAGGGGAAGTCGGCTTCCCGGATCACAGCCTTGGCGCGGGCCATGCCGTAGTCGAACTCGTGGTTGCCCAGCGTGGTTTTCCCAGTCGAGACGATTCAGGGAAATCGGTGATTTAAAGGTATTATCCTGTCCATCTTTTGTACGGGCAAATTCTTCTCCTGATAGGAAAAACAGTGTTCCCTGACAAGTCATATAGACTGCTGCCGCCATTTTATTCAGCCTCATACATTCTTCCTCCGGGACTGTCTCTTTTAATTTATCCCACAGGGTATGATTGTCATGTGCTGACACATAGGTAACAATCTGTGAAGGTGCTTTGACATTCTCAACTCCTTCCGCCTGATAAGGATTTACACACCATGCTGCCACACTTGCAAGCATTTCATCTTCTTTTTCTTCTGCACCGTTTATAAACCCGGCTTCCTTTGCACGTAGTGCAGAGCCTTTGATTCCATCTCGGGTACTGTCACAGAACGCTCCGATATTTTCATCCAGAAGCCCAATATTTTCTTTTGCTGCCAGTTTTCTGCCGCCTTCTACTGCCGACTGATCTGCTGCCCAAGGTTCTCCGTAAATAATCTTCTTTCCTTTTCCGTATCGCTGATCCAGTTCACTTCGGATCCGGTTCATCAGGTCTACATCCAGAAGTCCCATCAGGTCAAAACGGAATCCATCAATATGATATTCCTCTGTCCAGTAAAGCACTGATTCCAGAATATATTTCGCACACATCTCTCTTTCGCTTGCAACATCATTTCCACATGCAGAACCATCGGAGATCTTCCCATCCGGAAATACCCGGTAAAAATACCAAGGTACAGTTCTCTGAAACCAGGAGTCCAGCGAATAAGTATGGTTGTAGACAACATCCATGATTACACCAAAACCAGCTTCATGAATTGCCTGGATCATTTCTTTCATTTCCCGAATTCTAACTTCACCATGTCTGGCATCTGTCGCATAGGATCCCTCCGGCACATTATAATTGACTGGATCGTACCCCCAATTGAATTCAGTATCTTCCCCTGCTTCATTTACAGAACCATAGTCATACATCGGCATGATCTGAATGTGTGTCACCCCGAGTTCTTTTAAATAATCCAGACCGGTCGGATGAATCCCATCCTTATTCAAAGTCGTATGTCTGCACGTAAATGCTTTGTATTTCCCACGATATTCTTCCGGAAAACCACCCGCCTTATCCCATGAAAATTCTTTTACGTGAAGTTCATATACGATTCTCTCCGGTCCTTCTTCTGGTGTCTGATCTTTTTCCCATCCTTTTGGATTGGTCTTTTTCAGATTCACTGCCATGCTGCGCAATCCATTAACTCCGCATGCCTTCGCATATGGGTCTGCTGATCGGACTTCTTCTCCATTGCGTGTAATCAGATAATCATAATAAACGCCGTGAAGTTCTTCTTTGCTCTCCCAACTCCACACACCCTTTTCTTCTTTTTTCATCGGAATCTGCTCGTATGCATTTCCTCCGTCTCCTGTCTGATACAGGTTTAAACTAATGCATTCCGCCTGTGGTGACCACAGGCGGAATGTCGTTCCTTCTTCTGTACATTCTACGCCAAGATTATTTTCCTCATAAATATAATTTTCAAGAAACTCTTTTGTAGAATAATATTTTTTTAATTCTATTCTATCCTTCATCATCTTTCTTATCCTTTCACTGCACCTGATACTCCATCTACATAGTATCTCTGCATGAACAAGAACAGTATCGCAATCGGAATTGAAATCAGAACTGCCCCAGCCGCAAAACTGGTGTACCAACTGTCAATATATTCTTTTTCCAACATTTTAGTCTTTGAATCTTCCATTTCTATTTTAACACCACCATAATTTTTATTCTGTGCCACACCTTTATACTCCGTTCCACCCAGCACATATTGTTTCCCATCCGGCTGAACAACTCGAAAACTTCCGTGATTCAAAGAATATGTGACAGTGTCTTTCTGCCTAC
>OGYD01001719.1_pt1 | contig 15771 bp, 8 predicted proteins | sample 1576441 | NCBI WGS metagenome assembly OGYD01 (sample SAMEA3541537, study PRJEB24748) | human gut metagenome | biome: human gut; feature: human-associated habitat; material: faeces | place: China | collected 2012 | reverse complement strand
GGGCGCGGCCGAATTTGCGGGAGTTTCCGACTTAGCTGGAGTTTCCGACTTCGTCGCGGGAACTGCGACAGTCGCGGTCGCGCTCTTATTTTCCGCTTTTGTTTTGGTTTCCGCAACAGCGTCAAGGGGATTGGATTTCTTCGCGTCGGATTTTCCCGATTCCGGCGCGACGGCTACTATCGAGGGGACTTTTTGCATTTGCGGCTTGTCGGACGCCGAATAGACGTACCCGAGGTACAGCCCGGCTGATATCACGAAGAAAAGCACGCAAAGCTTTACGGTGGTCTTTGTTAGAACGTTAGTGGTTTCCCCGCCGAAAATTCCCTCGGCTGCACCGCCTCCGAGGCTTGCGCCCATGCCGGAATTTGCGTTCGGGCGCTGCATGAGAATCACCAGCACCAAAAGCAGGCACACGATGATTAGTATGAGGGTAAACAATCCTATAAGAATGGAACTCATTTATAATATCCTCTTATTTAAATCCAATTAAAGGCATATAGTTTGATTAAAAATCCGCCTGAATCAACACTTTTTTATTAAAGACAATTAGGAAAATCCGGAGAGGTCTGGGCATGCCGTGCGCTCAAAATAAAACGGTATGGCAAATATCTCATAGATGCCCGCTAAATGTCTGGGGGCGGGAACAGATTTTTTTGCGCTTCTTGCCGGGCATTCATAATTGAAGCATTTTTTTGTTTAAGCGCGCTACTGTCGCGGCCGCAGATAAGATATTTGCAAAAAATGCCGCAATGCCCGTTAATTTTAATTTTTTTCCGGTGGATCATCTATTTTATTTTGCATGCCAATCTTATACGCCCGCAAAGACTGCCTGTATTGTTTGACATGCAATTTATATTTTGATAATTTTTTTGCATGAAAAATTTTATTTTAGTTTTAAAGGCATTGGCTATTGCGGCAACTTTCTGTCTTTCGACCGAATCGCGCGCCGAATTTGAGGAAGTCCCTGTCCCCAAAGACGGCTTCAAGGCCGAGTATTCGCCCGAGGTGGAAAATTACCCCGCGCTGCGCGGCATGAATCTTGTATCGTGCTTTAAGTATGGCGAGCGCGATATTGCAGACCTTGCTGCATGGAAAGCCAATCTCATACGCTGGCAGATCAGCCGCAATTACAAGCGTCCAAGCAAAAATAGGGATATCGCCGACTACGACAAGTGGATAGATTCCGAGATTGAAAAAATAAGGAAAATTTCGCAAATGGCGCGCAAGCATGGAATAAGGATTGTCATAGAAATGCATACTCCGGTGGGCGGGGTCGCAAAAAACAACGACATGATGATGTTTTACGAGCCTCAGTACGCGGAACATTTTGTGGAGGTATGGCGGAAAATCGCGAGCGCATTGAAGGGCGACAACACGATATTTGCGTATGATTTGATAAACGAACCCGTCCAGAGCCGCCCGCCTGTAATCGATTATTTGACACTCCAATACGCGGCGGCGAAAGCTGTAAGGGAAATAGACCCGTCAAAGCCCATAATAGTTGCAAGCGACGGCTGGAACAACCCTGCGACGTTTAAAAAACTGCGCCCGCTTCCGTTGAAGGATATTCTTTATTCCGTACACATGTACCGCCCCCACGAATATACGCATCAGGGAATTCAGTCTGGATCAAATATGGACGACATACGTGCGGGAAGAACCGTCAAGTATCCGTCTGGAAAGTTTTCAAAGGCGGACATTGCGCGCGAGCTTTCGCCGGTCACAGATTTTGAGGAAAAGTACGGCGCGAAAATATTTCTAGGAGAGTTCGGGCTAGTGCGTTGGGCGCCCAACGGCGGAGAATATTTGAGGGACTGCATAGAATTTTTTGAATCGCGCGGATGGAGTTGGGCAAACCACGCCTACCGTGAAACATACGACGGATTTTCCCCGGAACATTCGGACGACGTAAACGTGAAGGAAAAAGATTTAAACAATCCGCGATTGAAAGCTCTTTTGGAGGGATTCTCTAAGAATAAACCGCTCCGATAAGCGCGGGTGTTTAGAGATTTTATCCTATGCGATAAAATTTGCGTAGCGTTCTAATATATTTATTAAAAGCAGTATTTTTATTATCGCGGGCGGGCGTTTGTTAGCCCGCTTTTTTTTTGATAGATAGACTGCAAAATGACAAAATTGATTTTTTGCGAGCCGAAAAATTTTTAATCTACCGATTCGGGAAAGTGTAAAATATTTTTCTACTCCTAAACTTTCTCGGCGGTATAAAAAAACTGTGCGGCAAACCATATAGACAATGCGCCGCAATAAAAAGCGCATGGCGTAAAAATATCTGCCCATGCGCGGTAGCCGCCGTCAAATCCCAACATCGAGAGTCTTATAGAGCAGGGAAACAAAAACTGGCCCGCGCGAGGAAGCGCATTATCCCCTACGCATATATTTACCCATGCCTCATCTGGCGGGCTACTCGCAGCTGCATAAAAACGCCGCTACACAGGCTTTAAATGGGATAAATGTTAATGCGCAGCGAAAGATTATTTGCGCCTGCGCCGCGCGGCAAATAAGAATGCAAACAGCCCAAAAACCGCCGCGATTGCCGTGGGCTCGGGAACCTGCGTGAAGCTTACAGTCAGCATATTGCCGTCCCATGCGAAATCCGCGAGAGCTCCCAAGAGATTCTTGGCGATGAAGTCGCTGTTTGCGTCGCTTTCGTCAAAGCCTGCAAGCGAGTCGGCAAATATCAGAGTGTATGCGGGTTGCCCAATAAGCATAGACGCATCGAATCCGTTGAAATCTATACCGATTTTATCGCTTCCTTCCCTCGAAAGCTCTCCGAGAGAGAGCGTGTAAATGCCCGCCGAAAAGGAATCCGCATTGGCTATTAAAATGTCTCCCGAAGACAAAACCGCATTCGCGAACATTGCGCCGTCGCCAAGCGCCCCGAATTTTCCGCCGTCGAGTATTAAGGTTCCATTTGGGGAAAACGACTGGTTCTGAAAATATAAAGTACCGCCCGATACTGTGATTGAATCTACAAGATATCCGGTAGCGGAGCTTGTTTGAGACTTGTCGGAAAATATCATCGTTTGGCTGTGCGTGGCGGATTTGTCCATCTTTATATGAAACTGCTCGCCGCCTGTATTTCTAAATACTCCCTGCCAGACTGCGTCGGACTTATTGGTGAAGGTCATTGTGGTCTTGTGCTCGGAGGCGTTGTAAGTTTCGGTCATTCTGAGTGTCGCAATGCCGTTTAGCCCGCCAATGGTTATGTTGCTGTCGAAGGCCTCCGAAGGGTCGAAGGTGTCCACCCTGTTGCCGAGCTTGTAGTTTATGTCCCACTCAGAAAGGCATTCATGGTTCACTGTGCTCTTGTAAGTAGTGTCAAAGTTTACAACACCGTTTACTATGAAGTTTGTCACCCCCGTATTTAAGATTATTCTTTGCGAATTTAAATCTTCCGACGAGGTATATCCTGGGGTTTGCATGAAATTAAGGTCTCCGTCTACTTGGAATGTGCAGTTTTTCTGCACAGTTATTGTTTGCCATACATTTGGGCTGGTTTCTCTCGATACCAAGTCATTTGTGATTTTCAACGACATACCCTGATTGTATAGCGATGTGTAGGAGGACTTATTTGTAATATTCATGTCGCCAAAAACATGGTATGTGTTCCCCATATAGTTTGTCGTACCTCCTCCTATCATATCACCGCCGATTGTGATATTCATTCTTGCGGCATTCCAGTAAACATTGGCATAGTCCAATGTCACATTGAGGTTCCCCGCAATGTGCAAATCGGTATTGGCAGCGGCTATGATAGTTACGTCAGGGGTGGCAGTTGAGGATGCGGATGTTGGGTGGAGGCTTATATTGTAATTCAGATCGTGTATAGTTATTGGAGTGCCTGAATATCCCGACACCAATCCTGTTTGAATATTCGTGTCTATCGTTACCCAGAGATTATTGTTGGCGCCGGGCTTGGTGACTACCCCGTCGCTCGTCTGCCAAATTACATTTGAATTAAGATATGGAGAATTTGCCCAAAGGCCTTCGATTTTAAAATCTTTTGTGCAGTATAAGTCTATGTATTCCGAGTCTTGGGCGATGGCGGAGAAAAAAGGTATAAAAAGAAGAACAGTCGCAATGGAATATTTAAGTTTCATATATAAATCAATGAACTCAAATCCCATAAATGTCAATATTTTAAAGATATAAAAATATATTGTACATGGAGCGCAATGCCATTAGGCCGTTGCCTTGAATATTGAAAAATAAAAAAAACGAGAAAATTCTAGAATAAAAGTATGCAGGCGCATCTCGCGCTTGAACGCCTATGCGCGTCCAAGTTTGTCAATCACAAGGGCGAAATTTTTGGGCAGAGGCGCGCATATTTCATTTGCGCCGAGCTCGGGACAGTTGAAGTCAGATCCGTTGAATGAAATTTTCTGCAAGTGCAAAAATAAATGCGGGTAGATTGGCTTCTCGAATTTTTCCCCGCGCTTTAATTTGTAGCTGCCTTTGAATTGCGAGGTAAATATTTGTCCGCCGCGCGAATAAACCGATTCCCCTATTATCTTTAAACCTTTTTCCGCCGCATGCAGGCGTATTTGGTGCGGCCTTGCGCTTGCCGAGCGCGCGCGCCATAATTGAAAATCCCTAAAATCCTCCGCAAGCTCAAAGGCGGTTCTGCATTTTTTGCCGTACCTGTGCGAAACAGTCCATACGCGCCTGTTTTCATTTTTTACAATCGGGAGGTTTACCTCAAAATTTTTTGGGAGATTCTGGGATTTACGGGCAAGCAAAATAAATTCGTAAGCGACATATCCCGAGCCTTCTGCGTTGCGCAACACTGCCGCCGTACTCTTGTCGCACGCAACAACGCATGCGCCCGACACTTCGTAGTCGCATTGAAGCGCGCAAAAGGGCGACTTTATTCCAAGCCTTTCGAGTTCGGGCTTCCCCGCCTGTTTCTTTATGGCAGCCACTATCGGGGCATACTGCATCTCGTAAGGCTCCGCTACTTCATGCGGCATAGCGGGAGAGCCTGAATACGGCTCAAAAAGGGTGTCGGCGGGCTTGGATATTGCGGCGAAAAGCCCTTTTTTTGCGCACAGCACGTCAAGCCGCGCGGGACGGTCGAATAGAGTTTTTTGCGGGAATCCGATTTTATCCGGAATCCCGTCTGTCGAGTTGACGCATTCTTTGCCCTCTTGCACAACGCACTTGGCTTTCCTCACGGAATTTTCCTCAAAATTTTTTGCGCAAGAAGTTGGCGATTCGCGGCAGTCGCTTTCTGCGGCGTTATTTTTTTGCGTAGGACATTCGCGGACTTCACCGCGCGGGCAGACTTGCGTATTTTGCTGGGCGGTTTCGTTTTTTGTCGGCTGCAAGGCGCTTTTTTTATCGTCCTTTTCGGGCATAATTTTTTCTTTCGTCAGTGCGGGGCGCGATGAGTTTTGCCGGAGCATTTTTTTTGTATGTTTATCACTACAAACGCGCGCAAGCCGAAGCCATTGGCGCGCTTGTAGGATTCCTCCGGAGCGGTGTTTTATCAGTCCGGAAATTTTGCGTCGAGCACGTCGCGCGTCTGCTTTTCGCGGAATGCTTCAAGCTTCTGCGCGTAGGCATCGTCGGATAGCGCGAGCATTTGCACCGCCGCAATCGCCGCGTTTACCGCGCCGGCTTTTCCTATCGCAACTGTGAGAACGGGAACTCCGCGCGGCATCTGGACTGTTGAAAGCAGCGAGTCCATTCCGTCTGTCGCCCAGCCTTTCATCGGAACCCCGATTATCGGAAGGCGCGTGTGCGCGGCGAGTACGCCTGCCAAATGGGCTGCACCGCCTGCCGCCGCAATGATTACCTTTATACCGCGCGCCTGCGCTGTTGAGGCAATTTCAGTGGCTTTTGCGGGCGTCCTGTGGGCGCTTGCTATGTTCCTTTCGCATGGAACTCCAAAGTTTTCGAGGGTTTGGGCGCAGTGCTTCATGGTTTCCCAGTCGCTAACGCTGCCCAATACTATACTTACCAAAGGCTTGTCTTGCATAGGGTATACATACTTTCAGAATCGGCGCGGAATACAAGCAGAAAACGATTGTGCCTACTTCGCAATATGCATTTTGAATTTTATCCGAATTTTTTTTACGGCAATAATGTTACTCTATTGCCCGAATCACCATTTAAAATAAATCGTGTAATTTAAAAAATCCTTTGCGGCATAATTTAATTGCGGTGTGCCTTCAAAATTTTAGGGCTTTGCGCGCAATCCAATCAAAAAAACTTTGCGCAAAAGTCGGATTTTCTGCAGATTTTTAAAATTGCAATCCGCCTGCGCGCGAATTCACAAAAAGCGCACCTTCGGCTACACTACTTTTAATACGCTTGCACTGACAACAAAAGCTCAGACGCTCAAAGAGTGCATTTGCGGCCGCCTGCAAACAGATTGAAACCCCATAAAAATAGAGCTACCTCAGGCAATTTTTTTATGCAGCTTTTTGGCGTATAAAAAATATTCCGTAAAAATTGTACTATGGCGTGCGCCTGAAAACCTTGCGGATAATCTTATATCTACTCTAAAAAATCCGCAATCGCTACAATTTATCCCGACCTTCCGCCCAATCCTAAAACATGCGAAAGGCTGTATAAAAAATAAAAATTGCGGCTTGATAATCGCATAAAAAAAGCGGGCAGGGGAAATCCCCCGTCCGCTTAAATTATCTGAATTTCTACGCCGTATTATGCGAGCAGCAATTCGAGAATCTTTTTCGCCGATTCCGGAATTACTGTACCGGGCCCGAATATTGCGCTCGCGCCGTGGTCGAGAAGGAATTTGTAGTCCTGCGCGGGAATTACGCCGCCGACTATAATCATTATGTCTTCTCTTCCGAGTTTCTTCAACTCTTCAACGAGAGCGGGCAGAAGCGTTTTGTGCCCAGCCGCGAGAGAGCTCATCGCCACGACGTGGACGTCGTTTTCAACAGCCATTTTCGCTGTTTCTTCGGGCGTCTGGAACAAGGGCCCCATATCGACGTCAAAGCCGAGGTCGGCGTACGCCGTTCCGACGACTTTCGCGCCGCGGTCGTGCCCGTCCTGACCCATCTTCGCGATGAGGATTCTGGGTTTGCGACCCTCTTTCTCTTCAAACTTCTTTATAAGCTTGGATATTTCCGAAACGATTTCGGCGTTTTTCTTGTCCTTCATAAGCTCCTTCTCGTACACGCCGCTTATCGAGCGGATTACGGCCTTGTACCTTCCGAATACTTTTTCGCATGCGAGCGAAATTTCGCCGAGGCTTGCGCGGGCTTTTGCGGCTGCAACGCTCAATTCAAGCAGGTTGCCCTTGCCGGTAGCGGCGCATTCGGTGATGGATTCGAGTATGCGGCGGACTTCGTCGTTGTCCCTGTTCTTGCGGAGCACTTCCAGCTTCTTGATTTGGGCTTCGCGGACTGCCGTGTTGTCGATGTCGAGAATGTCGAGGGGCGCTTCCTTGTCGAGCTTGCACTTGGTGAGCCCGACGATGGTTTCGCGGCCGCCGTCGATGCGCGCCTGCCTTCTTGCGGAGGCTTCCTCGATTCTGAGTTTCGGAAGGCCCGCTTCGATTGCCTTTGTCATGCCGCCGTGCGATTCGACTTCCTGTATGTGGCCCCACGCGCGCTTTACGAGGGCGTCGGTCAGGCTCTCAACGTAGTAGGAGCCGGCCCACGGGTCGATTACGCGGCAGATGCCGGTTTCGTCCTGCAAGTAAAGCTGCGTGTTGCGCGCGATTCTCGCCGAGAAGTCGGTCGGCAGGGCTATCGCTTCGTCGAGCGCGTTCGTATGCAAGCTCTGAGTGTGCCCGAGGGCGGCACCCATCGCCTCGATTACCGTGCGGGTGACGTTGTTGAAGGGATCCTGCTCTGTGAGCGACCAGCCGCTTGTCTGCGAGTGCGTGCGCAACGCCATGCTCTTGAGGTTTTCGGGGTTGAATCCCTTGACGATTTTCGCCCAGAGCATTCTCGCCGCGCGCATTTTTGCGACTTCCATAAAGTAGTTTTTGCCTATCGCCCAGAAGAAGCTGAGTCTCGGCGCAAACTGGTCGACTTTAAGGCCGGCCTTTTCGCCGCATCTCAAATATTCGAGCCCGTCCGCGAGCGTGTACGCCATTTCGAGGTCTGCGGTGGCTCCCGCTTCCTGCATATGGTAGCCGGAAATGGAGATGCTGTTGAACTTCGGCATATTCTTCGAGGTGTACGCGAATATGTCGCCGATTATGCGCATCGAGGGTTCCGGGGGATAGATGTAGGTGTTGCGGACCATGAACTCCTTCAAAATGTCGTTCTGAATGGTTCCGGTGAGCTGTTCGAGCTTTGCGCCCTGTTCCAGGCCTGCGACTATATAGAATGCGAGAATCGGAAGAACGGCGCCGTTCATCGTCATGGAAACGGACACTTGCGAAAGCGGAATCTTGTCGAACAGCACTTCCATATCCATAATGGAATCGACAGCAACGCCCGCCTTGCCGACGTCGCCGACTACGCGCGGGTGGTCGGAGTCATAGCCTCTGTGGGTCGCGAGGTCGAAAGCAATGGAGAGGCCTTTCTGCCCTGCCGCGAGGTTGCGGCGGTAGAATGCGTTGGATTCTTCGGCTGTCGAGAAGCCTGCGTACTGGCGAACCGTCCACGGGCGCACTACGTACATCGTGGCGTACGGTCCCCTGAGGTACGGAGGTATGCCTGCCGTAAAGCCGAGGTGTTCCATTCCTTCGTAATCGGCCGCGGTGTAGAGCGGCTTTACGGGAATTTGCTCCATCGTGTCGGAGATGAGATCGTCGAACTTGCGGCCGGTCTTCTTTTCTATGTCGGCCTTCCATTGTTCGAGGGTCTGTTTCGGTTTCGGCGTTTCAAACGCCATTTTTGTAAAGTCGGGATTTTTACTCATTTTCGGATTCCTTTCTATTCCCTTTATTTGAGCACGCCGAGGCTTTCGAGCATCGATTTCAGCGTCTGGTAGTTGTTGCTCTTAATGCTTATGCTTCCGTCGAGACCCGCGTCTTTGTAAGACTGTTCAAAGTCGGGATTCGGAATGCCTGCAAGCATTACAACGCCGTCGGGCTTTGCGGCTTTTAGAGCCTTGGTCACCGGCGGAACAAGCTCCGGATACGTGTCGTCCGTAGAGCATATTACGGCGTATTTTGCGCCGCTTTCGGCGAAGGCCTTCGCCGCTTCTTCGGGAGTTTGGAACCCGTTGGGATAGATTACGTCGAACCCGCCGACTTGGAAGAATCCGCGTATAAAGTCTGCCCTTATCTTGTGCTGGACGAGCGGCCCCATCGTGGCGAGGAAAATCTTCGGGCCGGAACCCGTCTTTTCCTTGAAGTCCGCGCTTGCTTTGCGGAGGGCTTCAAAGTGTTCAACCGCCCTGTGGATATGTAGAGGCTTTACGGAAGTTTCCGCCGAGCCGCATTTGCACATCGCAGCGCTAAGAGCCGATATTCCCGCGCCCCTTTCGGCGGCTTCAACGAGCTTTTCAAATGCCTCGGCGCCCTTTGCGGAGCCTATCTCGACTTTCTCGTCGGATTTCGAAGCGGCGACTTCGGCTGCCCTTTCCTTGAAGATTTCAGCGCATTTGCACGCGGGCTTTTCGAGGAGCTTTTCGCCGAGGTTTGCGTAGTTGTTTGTGCCGACTATCGAGCTTCTGCGGGTGTCGATGAGCTTCTTCTTGGCTTCGTCGGTGGCGGCTATGGCGTCCTGCACAAATCCGGATTCGAGCGCCTTTACTATTCCGCCTTCGGCTTCAATCTTGACGAAGAATTCCCAAGACTTTGCGGCGACTTCCTTTGTCAGCGTTTCGACGTAGTAGGAACCGCCCGCTGGGTCGATAACGTCGGTTAAATTGCACTCTTCCTGCAATATTATCTGCTGGTTGCGGGAGATTCTCGAAGAAAATTCGTCGGGCTTGCGGATTATTTCGTCGAAGGGCGCAACCGTCATTGAATCGCAGCCGCCGATAACTCCGGAGAAGGCTTCGGTTGCGGTGCGCAGCATGTTTACGTACGGGTCGTAAACTGTTTTGTTGTATGTCGCGGTAGCAACGTTCAGACGTATCTTGCGCGAGTCTTCGGAGCCTCCGAACGCTTCTACAACCTTTGCCCAGAGCACGCGCGCGGCCCTGAGTTTTGCTATTGTCATGAAGAAGTCCGAGCCAAGCGACATGCGGAAGCGCACGAGGGGGGCTGCTTCGTCTATTTCCATGCCCCTTGCGAGCATCTCGCGGAGATAGGCGGCTGCCGTTGCCATAGCTATGGCAAGCTCTTCAACCGCGCTTGCGCCGGAGGAGGAGTAGGGCATTGTGTCGACGCCTATCGCGCCGAATGAGGGCATGTTCTTTGCGTTGAACGACGCGAGGGCGAACATTTCGTCAAACGCGCAGTCGAGCTTGCGGTCGAGCTTGCCGCGCTTTGCGAGCGTGCCGATGGGGTCGAATCTTATGCCGCCGGAAAGTTTCTTGCCCTTTTGCGAGGCGTAGAGTATGGCGGCGATGTCGGCGGCTCTTGAACCGGTGGATATGTTTATTTCAACGCAGTAGGTTTCGATGCCTTTCAAGGCTTCGTCGAAGTCTTTTTTAGTGGAGACCGACAGTCCGCAGCAGCCTACCTTGCCTTCTTCCGACTTGTCGGCGTCTATCCCGCGCGAGCTCGGGCAGTCGAGCTTTATTTCCAAGGCTGTCTGCCCCTTGTTCAAGGCGTCGAGCGCGAGCTTGTTAAATTCTTTCGGAGTGGAGGCGTATATCTGCTGGTCGATTTTCCACGGGCTGCCTTTATTGCCTTCCACAGTCGTTCCGCGGACGTAGTCGTCGTATCCGGGCAGGGATATCTCAAAGTTTATGTCCTCTTTATTATATATGGGTCTGAGGACAATCCCTTCGGGTGTTTTTGAGTACATCTTCTTATCGAAGGGTGCGCCTTTTAGGAGTTTTTCCGACGCTTCTTTCCATTCTTCGTAAGTAGACGGTTTGAATTCTGCGAACAGATTGTTTTCGTTTTTCATTACTCGTTGTTTTGGTTTGTTAAATGTCTTGGCGCGGGGGCGCAGGGCATTGTTTTCTTCGCGCATTTTGAGCGCACGCCAAAATTCCCCGGTTTTCAGTCGGGGATCTTTTATGCGCGCAATCTAAAAATTCGCCGCGGCCATAACCGTGGCTTTTAATTATAGTCTTTAAAATGCCCTCCGACAGTCAAGCATTTTTAAACAACTATTTTATTTGTTTTTTTGGGAATTTTTTTATTTTTGTTAGAAAAATCTTGCAATGACCATTCTAAATATGTAATTTATCTAAAAATTTAACTTTTTTGTGTTTATTTAAATTATTGGGGAGAAATTTATGCTGAAAGATAAGTTAATAATTTCCGCGGCTTCAACCTTTGGAATGTTGTCGCTTACAGCGTTTGCGGGCGACGGAGAATTTTACAAATACACGAATTACAATCCCGACGAGCCTTCGAGCGCGCCAAAATACGGCGAGTTCCTAAATCCGACGGGAAAGTCGCGCCCCCAGACTTGGTGGCATTGGATTGACGGCAACGTTTCCAAAGAGGGCATTGAAGCCGACTTGAAGGCGATGTCTGAAAACGGATACGGGGCTGCCATCATATTTAATATAAGCGCAAATTGCAGCAACGTAATGAGGAGCAAAACCAAGCCTGGGCCGCTGGTTTTCAATTCCCCCGAATGGTTTGAGACTTTCAAATTCGCAGTCGATAAGGGAAAGGAGTTCGGAGTCGATATAGGCATACATAATTGCGACGGCTGGTCGGAAGCGGGCGGGCCGTGGATTGCCCCCGAAGATTCCATGAAAACTCTTTCATGGACGATAAAAAAAGTCGAGGGCGCGGGGCAGCAGTCGATAAACCTTCCAAAGCCTTACGCAAATATGGGCTATTACAACGATATCGCAGTAATAGCGTGGCCGAATGTGCGCCCAGACACCCCTGGAATGTATTCAAAGCTAAAAAGCATTTCACCGGCGACCACGGAAACCGTCCCATTCGAGCCCATTACAAATTGGAGCGGAAAAAGATTTTCCGCGAAAACTGAAAAGACAAAATTTGAATCGTTCGGCTTTGTGCTTGAATTTAGCGAGCCCTATGAAGCGGACACACTCGCACTTTCGCTTAGAAGACATTGGCAGCTTCCGCGCCCTGTCGTCCTTGAAGTCTCCAACGACGGCAAGACCTTTGAAAAAGTCGCCGACGTAAACTTTAAAACCGGCGACGTTCTCTTAAAATTTCCCGCCAAAAAGGCTAAATTTTGGCGGATAGTGCGCAAAGACAATTACCGCGACTGGGAAAATAAAACAAATGTCATCGAGGTTCTTGGGCTTGAGCTCGTCCCCCCGGGATCGCTGCCCGCAAAAATGCCCTTTATCCAAGCCCAGCTTGCGAAGGTCAATATAGTTCCGCATAGAAGCTCAACTTCAATGCCGCTGCCCTACGACGACATTCCCGTTCCCGAAAATGCCGTAATCGACAGCAAGAACGTCCATATATTTAAAAACGCCCTCGATGCCGATGGAAACTTTAAATGGAACGTGCCCGCCGGCAAATGGAATATTATGCGCCTCGGGTTCACAACGAGCGGCAAACGCGTTCACCCCGCTACAAAAGGCGGCTCCGGGCTAGAAATAGACAAAATGAGCAAAAAGGCCGTAGATACTCATTTCGACTCTTATATAAAAAAGATGATTGAGACCGCCGGCGCCGACGCGGGAAAAATATTTAAATATGTAGAGACCGACTCATGGGAGTGCGGAAACCAGAGCTGGACTGACGGGCTCGACGAGACTTTCAAAAAAGAAAACGGATACGATATGCTTAAATTCGCCCCGACTTTTGTCGGAGACTGCGTTGACGGAAAACAGCGCACAGAGGCGTTCGCTTCAGACTTGCGCGCGGTGACCTCAAAACTCGTCATGGAGAATTTTTACGGGCGCCTCGGCGAGCGCATAAGGGAGTCCGGGCTCCTATACGAGAGCTCCCCTGCCTCATCGCAGCGGATCTCATTGACCACATGGGTGGTACTGTATTTTTCGGCTGCCAGAGAACAGGCTTCCACCGTTTCTGCCCAGGCGGGCAAATGCCCCGAAAGCACGATGCAGCCATCCGTTAGGGTGGCCGTTACCGCCGGGCCAAAGCGTTTTTTCAGCCGCCGGTTTATCCTGCGGATGTTCATTTTCCGGCACCTCCCGTTCATGTCGGCCAAACGGCCGACTCTATACCCAAATGATAGCGCCTGCCGGGAGAGATGTCAAGAAGGTAAATGACCGGATGAGAGAAATTTTTCGCAAATTTTACACCGCCGGGCAGGATGGACAGCCGTCCGCTTTCATGGTACAATTCGGGGTAGAAACAGGAAAGGAGCTGGCATATGGCCGCACCGAGAAAGGATAACATCAAGGAAAAGATATTGCAGGCCACCACCGAGCTGCTCAAGACGACCGCGCTGGCGGAGATCTCGCTGGCGGAGATCGCGGCGACGGCCGGGATCTCCAAGGGGACGCTGTACTACCACTACAAAACCAAAAATGAGGTTTTTCTGGATATCACCCAGCGTTTTTTGGATGAACAGTGGGAGGATCTGATCCGCTGGACCGAGAACAAAGAGAAGGACACCAGCCTAAACCGGCTGGTGCGGTATGTGGCGGAGCGGGATATTGCCTCTGCCGGACTGCGCCTGCAGCTGCTGGCGGAAGCCCAGCTGGGCAATGAGGCGCTGCGGCAGAACCTGACTGCGCTGTATCAGAACTTTCAAGGATTGATCCGGGGGAAAATAGCCGAGCGCACCGCGCTGCCGGCCGATTTTTTGACCTGGCTGCTGCTGTTGGTCTGCGATGGCATCATCGTGCAGGAATCCATCGGCAACGCGGCCTTTGACCGGGAGGCCTTTCTTACCGAGGGGATCCGGTATCTGCGGAAGCTGAGCGCCGCGCAGCAGGAGAACGACTGATTTTACGAAAGCGAATGGAACGATAACGGAAAGGGGGGCACCGCCATGGCACAGAAGAATATCACGCTGGGACTGGTGGCCCATGTGGACAGCGGCAAGACCACCCTGACCGAAGCCATGCTGGTGGGGGCCGGGGCGCTGCGGCAGGCCGGGCGGGTGGATCACGGGGATGCCTTTCTGGACACCCATGCCCTGGAGCGTAGCCGGGGGATCACCATCTTTGCCAAGGAGGCAAGGCTGACCCTGCCCCATACTGCCCTGACACTGCTGGATACCCCCGGGCACGCTGACTTTGGCGCGGAGATGGAGCGGACGCTGGCGGTGCTGGACTACGCGGTGCTCATTATCAGCGGGACGGACGGCGTGCAGGCCCACACCGAAACGCTGTGGCGCCTGCTGGAACGGTACCGCATCCCCACTTTTATTTTTGTGAACAAGATGGATCAGCCGGGCGCTGACCGCGCGCTTATTCTGGAGGAGCTGCAAAGGAAGCTCTCCCCCGCCTGCCTGCCTCACGATGCCGAAGCAGAAGCGCTGGCGCTGTGCGATGAGCGGCTGATGGCGGAATATCTGGAGAGCGGAACACTGCCCGAAACAAATTTGGCTGCCGCCCTTGCCCGGCGGGCATGGTTCCCCTGCTGGTTTGGGGCGGCGCTGCGGCAGGAGGGCATTGCCGAGCTGCTGGAGGGGCTGGACCGGCTGACCCTGGCCCCGGCCTATTTGCCGGACTTCGCGGCAAAAGTGTATAAAATCTCGACCGACGCGCAGGGCAGCCGGCTGACCCACCTGAAGGTGACCGGCGGTACGCTGAAGGTCCGCATGGCCCTGCCGGGCGGGGAGAAGATCACCCAGATACGGCTGTATAACGGGGCCAAATACCAGGCGGTGGAGGAGGTCCCGGCCGGGACGATCGCCGCGGTAACCGGCCTGAGCCAAAGCTATGCCGGGGAAGGTCTTGGCGCCGAGCAGGAGAGGAGCTCTCCCCTGCTGGAGCCGGTGATAAGCTGCCGGGTGACGCTGCCGGAGGGCACCGACCCCCATACCGCACTGGCACAGCTGCGCCAGCTGGAGCAGGAGGACCCGCAGCTCCACCTGGAGTGGGAGGAGCAGAAGCGGGAGATCCGGGTGCGGCTGATGGGAGAGATCCAGCGGGAGATTTTGCAGAGCGTGGCCATGGAGCGCTTTGGACTGGCCATTGGCTTTGAGGAGGGGAGCATCCTTTATAAGGAGACCATCGCCGCCCCGGTGGAGGGCATTGGCCACTATGAGCCGCTGCGCCACTATGCCGAGGTGCATCTGCTGATGGAACCGCTGCCCCGCGGCAGCGGGCTGCGATTTGAAAGCCACTGCCCCACCGATAAGCTGGATCTGAACTGGCAGCGGCTGATCCTGACCCATCTGACCGAAAAGACCCATAAGGGGGTACTGACCGGCGCCCCCATCACCGATATGAAGATCACGCTGATCGCCGGGCGCGCCCACCAAAAGCACACCGAGGGCGGGGATTTCCGGGAGGCGACCTACCGGGCGGTGCGGCAGGGACTGCGCATGGCGGAGAGTATCCTTCTGGAGCCGTGGTGCCGCTTTACCCTGACGGTGCCGGCCGAGCAGCTGGGGCGGGCACTCAATGATTTGCAGCAGCGGGAGGCCGAGACCGAGCCGCCGGAGCTGCTGCCGGAGACCGCCACCCTGCGGGGCACGGCGGCGCTGGATGCCCTGCGGGACTACCCGGCTGAGGTGCTGCGGTTCACCCGCGGACGGGGACGGCTGAGCTGGGAGCCGGATGGCTACGCTCCCTGCCGCCGCCCGGAGGAAGGAATAGCCGCCTGCGGCTACG
>OGYD01001704.1_pt1 | contig 15897 bp, 13 predicted proteins | sample 1576441 | NCBI WGS metagenome assembly OGYD01 (sample SAMEA3541537, study PRJEB24748) | human gut metagenome | biome: human gut; feature: human-associated habitat; material: faeces | place: China | collected 2012 | reverse complement strand
CTTGCCCAGCTCCTGCACGTCACGGGCCGCATAAGCCTGGTTCCCAGCTGATGAATGTTGCGCTGGGCGGCGATCTGTATCAGGACATCAAACCCTTTGAGCACGTTCCCCACAACGACCATTGGGGCAAGATCCACACCGTCACCGTGCGGCGGGACACCCTGCTCTCCCGCATTCTGGGGCAGGATACCGTTCTGGTCAACAGCCAGCACCATCAGGCGGTGGACAAGGTCGCCCCCGGCCTCGTGCTGTCAGCCCTGAGCGAAGACGGCATCGTGGAGGGCATTGAGAAGCCGGACGCGAAGTTCTGCCTGGGCGTGCAGTGGCACCCTGAGTGGCTCAGCGCCGCCGACCCCGCCATGCAAGGGATCTTTGATGCCTTTGTGGCGGCCTGCCGGTAACGCCCTATGAAGATTGCGATTTTAGGCACCAGCGGCAGCGGAAAATCCACCCTTGCCCAAACACTGGGGGCCACCTATCATGCTCCGGTGCTGCATCTGGACACGGTGCATTTCCTGCCCGGATGGGTAGAGCGCCCGCTGGATGAGGAAAACGCCATTGTCCGCCGCTTTCTGGACACGCACGAAAGCTGGATCATCGATGGCAACTATACAAAGACCTGTTATGACCGGCGGCTGGAAGAAGCAGACCAGATCATCGTGCTATGCTTTGGCCGTTTCACCTGCCTGAGCCGGGTACTGAAACGCTGGTGGAAAAACCGGGGAAAGGTGCGCTCTTCCTCCGCACCGGGCTGCGAAGAAAAAATAGATGCGGAGTTCCTATGGTGGGTCCTGCATCAGGGCCGGACCCCTGCCAAACTGGCCGGATACCGGCGCATTGGTCAGCAATATCCAGAAAAGTTTGTTTTCCTCAAAAATCAAAGCCAACTTGAACGATTTTTAAGCTCTGGATCGTATTCCTTATAAAGAGAACAGGAGGTTCTGCCATGAAATCTTCCAAAAAGCGTTCCCGCGCCGTGGTCACGGTGGTGGCCTGCATTCTGGCGGTGTGTCTGGTGGCTGCGCTGGTTCTTTTCAGTCTGGTCAGCAGCAAAGTCCGTGCCTTACAAAAGGGTGCGACCTTTGAACTCAGCTATAACATCACCGCACAGGACAGTGCCAGTACCCCGGCCCTGTACAATATTCTGAAACAGGTGGGTGCAACTTCCGGCGATGTGGCCGGGCTGTATTCGCCGGGTCAGCTGCAATTGTACCTGTACCCCTCCGGCGGGCTTACCCGCGCCGAGACCGGCGGCACCGACTTTTTCACCGACCTCTATATTGATGCCAACGACACCTACTTCGATGCCGGGCGGCTCTACCGCACCCTGCGGGATTCCATCGCGGACAGCGCGCCGCTGGTGGGTGCGTTCCTGCCGGAGTGGTCTCTGCCCAACTACATCACGCAGGCCCAGCTGGCAAAGATCCTCGGCGTGCCCAACACGCAGGTAGCCATGCAGGAGATGTCCGGCTATACCATGACCCTCAGCCGCCAGTGCGTCATCCACCCCGATTATGCCAAAAAGGGCTACATCTACTATCAGTTCCCGTCTGAGGGGGAGGATGCGGCTGTCCTTGTGGTGGGCCTGCCGCTGAAGTCCCTGCTCTTCGATGACACCATCCCCGTGGATGTCCATGTGGAGATCCCCGCCCACGGTGTCAACGCAGCCCTGAGCGGCACACTGAAAGCCGGTGTCAACAGCCTTTCGGCTCCCGTCAGTGTCATTTCGGACAGCGACATCGATTCCATCGTCCAGCTCCGGGAGCGTCTGGAGCAGTTTGCCGATCTCATCAACACAGCGTTGAAGCGTGTGCAGTAACAAAAAAGCAGAGCCGTGCAGCGTTTGAACTGCACGGCTCTTATCTGTTTCAGCGCTTATGTTCAATGTGTTCCTGGATCCATTTGCCGCCATCGCCGCTGCCCACCGCACTGTTATAGACAATGCCGGTCAGCTCACTGGTCAGGTCGGACTTCATCTTTTTGTACTCCTGCTCGGCCTGATCCGCAACGCTCTGATCGCGGCCATTGTCCCGCAGGTACTGGCGCAGCTCTTTCAGGATAGCGTTGAACTCCTTGTCACACTCGCCCTGAACACCGGTCAGCTTGGCGGTTTTGGACACCACGATGGAGACCTTCATCCCCAGATTGCGCTCCTCCACCGGGTGGGAGATATACTCATCGTAGGCTTCGTAGATCACGCCGTAGAGCTTGGACTCCGTCTGCTTCTTCAGGTTCTGCAGCTGGCGGATGTAGCTGTCGATCCTGGCATCCACCTCATTCTCCGAAGCAGCGGAGCTGCCGGAGGCATGGCTGCTGCCGGGGGCCTGACTGCTGGCCGCATGGCTGCCGGAAGCCGCAGAGGACGCAGGCACCGAGTGTGCGGCGCTGGAGCTGGACACTGCGGAGCTCACGCTGTCCGCCTTGCCTGCGCTGGCGGCAGAGGAGGCCTCACTGGACGAAGCTGTCTCCGAGGAGGAAATGCCAAGTTCCTCTTCCAGCTGTTCCAAAAAGGACGAAACCGGGGATTCTTCCGTCACTTCACTGCTGACGGCGCTCTCGCTGGAGGCAGCGGCGCTGGAGGGCCCCTCAGCTTCCCCGCCGGGCAGAGCGGAGGACGGCACAGAGCTGGCCTGCGCCTCGGACACAGGGGTGCTTTTCCGCATCCCTGTCAGGATCAAAGCAGCTGCCACGACCACCACAAGAACGATGGCCGCAGCCAGCTGATAAAGCTTCTTTTTCTGCATCTGGTACAAAATTCTCCCACTTCAGATTTCGTTCCCGGACTTTTGCCGCGCAGGAACAGTTCTATCATATCATCCCCGGGGGAGAATTTCAATGGATAAATCGTGAAAAATGTCGCCTAACTGCCTTTTTATGACCGGATTTCGTCCCATTTCACAGCCTGCCGGAGACGCGATCAGCCCCTGCTGCAGGGACAGAAAAAAGGCATCCCCGCACTTCACAGACGAGGATGCCTTTCTCAAAACGGTTTTCTGCCCCAAAGCGCCCGTTCCGGCGTGGAGCCGGGCCGGGTCTCCGGCGCAGAGGCTTACATTGCAAACTGGACGGCGCAGAAGGCTGCGTAGATGCAGAGCAGCAGCACGCCCTGCCAGCGGGAGAGCCTGCCCTTGAGCAGAGCGGGCACGGTCAGGAGGAGCATGACCGCGAACATCACGGGCAGATCCATGACCAGAGAGGAATTGATGCCCATGATGGTGGAGTTCTGCGGGATGCTGAAGGGCGACACCGTGATGGACATGCCGCTGACCAGCACCAGATTGAACACGTTGGCACCGATGACATTGCCCAGCGAGAGGGAGCCGTGGCCCTTTGCCAGCGAGGTGATCGCCGTGACCAGCTCGGGCAGAGAGGTGCCCAGCGCCACAAAGGTCAGGGCGATGACGGATTCCGGCACGCCCAGCGCCTGCGCGATCAGGGTGCCGTTGTCCACCAGCAGGTTTGCGCCCACAGCGATCAGGGCCGCGCCGAGGATGAGCAGGCCGAGCTCCTTGGCAAAGGACATTTCCTTTTCCGGCTCGTCCTCATCTTCTTCCGGGGCGGGGGCGTTTTTCATCGCCAGCACATTGCAGACCATGTACGCCACGAACATTGCCAGCAGCACAATACCGATGGGGCGGCTGAAGTAGCCGGTGGTGTAGGCCACGCCCGCATACAGGGCCGCTGCCACAAAGAAGAACAGCACCGGCACCCGCAGGCTCTTGGGGTCCACCTTGCCCGGCTTGGCCACAATGGGAATGGCCGCAATGAGGGCGGAATTGCAGATGACCGAACCAATGGCGTTGCCGTAGGCGATCTCGCCGTGACCGGTGAGAGCCGAGGTGGTAGACACCATGACCTCAGGCAGGGTGGTGCCGATGGACACCACCGTGGCACCGATGAGCAGCTCCGGCACCTTGAAGCGGCGGGCGATGCCGGTTGCACCGTCCACGAACCAGTCGCCGCCCTTGATGAGGCAGAGCAGGCCCACGATAAACAATAATACAGGGATCAGCATATAAAATCTCTCCTTTTTAATCCAAAAAGTATTATACCTGTTTTCCCTGCAAAACGCAAGCAAAATCGTGCATTTTTACCCAGCCTTCTCCACCTTTTTGGCGTTGGGGTAGATGCGCTCCATCCGGGCATTGTCAAAATGCTCATCCAGCAGCACATCCACCGCATTGGCCGGAGCCGCGCCGCTGGTGCGGGCATCGTAGCGGGCCAGCGCCAACGCACTGGTCACAAGGTTCACGGCCATGAACACGGCCAGCAGAGCGGTCATCCAGGGGCGGATCCTGCGCTTGACTGCCTTCATCCCCTTTGCCACCAGTGGGTAGCCATAGCGGATCCAGGTCACGGCCGCAATGCCCCAGAAGAAGCAGTACAGCAGGTTGATGCGCCCGCCCAGGTTGAACGGGATCGCGCTGTAGTCCCAGAACACCGCACCGAAAACGACCTCGGTGAAAACGCTGCACAGGTACTCATACGCACCGCCCAGCAGCGTGCCCATGACGAACAGCCAGCTGGCGGGCTTGTCCTTGTAGCGGTAGAGCAGCTGGGTGACCATGGCGATGGCCAGGCCCCACACGATGGAGAACGGCCCCCACACGACGCTGGAGCGGCTCATCCACTCGCCGCCGGTGACGCGGCAGAAGATCGTCTCGGTGATGTCGCCGAGGAACGCGCCGATGAAGAACAGTAAAATAATTTTATACGGGCTGCACCCGGCGGCAAACGTGTCGGTCTGCTGCCGTTTGGGGCGCACAAAGGTCAGTGCGGGATGGGCCTTCGCCATACGGCGCTCGACGTGGTCAAGGATCCACATGCCGCCGCGGACGGTCAGGTTTGCCAGACGGTTTTCTACAGCCGCGGCGGCGGGCCAGCGGTAGCGCAGACCGGCCATGGCCAGCAGCGTGCCGACCAGATCGACGCAGAACACGACGAGCGCGGCCAGCAGCACAACAACCCAGATGCCGCGCGGCACAAGGCTGTACAGCGCCAGCAGCAGCGGGTTGCCCCATTTGAGCACGACAACACCGAGCGCACCCCAGGTCAGCGACGCGCCGAGGCAGACATAGCCGTCCAGATTGAACGGCATGGCGCTGTAATCCCACCACCGGGTATGGGTCGTGTACTCCAGAATGTGCCCGCCGATCCACTCGATGACCGTGGCATAGACGGCGCTGAATACAAGCAGGAAGAACCAGCCCTCACGGATGTCGCCGAGGGCAAAGGTGATGACCAGCCCGCCGACGCCGTACAGAAGGCAGAGCGGACCGCTCAGCACGCCGCGGTCCTGATATTTGCGGTGTACGACGGCGGTAAAGAGGACCTCCCCCACCCAGCCGAGGAACGAGTAGGCGAAGAAGAGAAAAACGATTTGATAGAAGGTCATAGGGGGCTCTCCTGTATGTGAGAAAAGTATCGGGTGGAATGGCTTCCCCCAAGGGGGAAAGCTGTCAGCGGCCCCGCCCGCTGACTGATGAGGGGAAAGCCTTGCGGATATTGCCCGTAAATGGGTGGCAGAGGCAGACTCGCCCCTCATCCGGCCCTGCGGGGCCACCTTCCCCGGGGGGGAGGGAAGGCTTTAAGAGTTTTGCTTCTCCCTCTCCTGCTTGCTGAACACGCACCCGCAGTAATCCTGCCGGTACAGGCCGTACTCGGCGCTCAACTGTAAGCTGCGCTTGTAGCCGTCCTTTTTGCGGAACTCACTGGGCAGGAACGGCACGCCGTACTGCCTGCCCAGCTCGGTGCCAAGCTCGTTCAGCCGCACGGGGTCCTTCATCGGGGAGATCGAGAGCGTTGTGCAGTACCAGTCAAAGCCGTGGTCGGCGGCATAGCGGGCGGCCTGCTCCAGCCGCAGCCGATAGCAGACCGTGCAGCGCGCGCCCTTCTCCGGCTCGTTTTCCAACCCCTTCACGGCGGTATAGAACTCCTGCGGGTCGTAGGGCAGCTCCACCACGGTGTAGTGATACCCGGCCTGCTCGACAAAGCGTTCCAGCTCGGCCTCGCGGCGGTGGTATTCCTCCGGCGGGTAGATGTTGGGATTGTAGTAAAGAATGGTCAGGTCAAAGTGCGCGGACAGGCGCTCCAGTGTTGCGCTCGAGCACGGCGCACAGCAGGCGTGCAGCAGCAGCTTCGGGCGGGTGCCGTCCAGCGTGCGCAGGACCTTTTCCATTTCAAGCTGATAGTTGATGCGGTTGGGCATGGGTAGTGACCTCGTTTACACAGTGGCAGGGGTGCGGCGCTTGCGGCGGACAAAAGCGCCGCAGCCGATGACCCCCAGCAGGCTGACGGCGGAGAGCGCCTCAAACGCGCGCCAATACCCGGGGGCGTGGTAGCGGACATGGATCGTGCCGGTGTAGCCCGCGGGGATCGTCAGTACGATGCGCATATTCTCGCCGCTGGTGATGGCAAACGGCGCACCGCTCTCGTCGTCGGCATAATAATTGCCGTAGTTGTAGATGGGCAGCGAGATGGCCGCCTCGCCGCCGTCGTTCTCGACGCTGACATAGGCGACGCCCTCACGCTTTTCATAGCTGATAAGGTGCAGGTCGCCGCTGGCGGGCTTGGGCTGCGCCCAGATGGCCTCATAGGAGCTGGCGCCGTCGATGAGGTATTCCGCCGTGCCGACGGAGTTGATGGTGGTGTTCTGGTTGTAGGTCGCGTAGGAGCTTTCGCCCTGGGCGCTCATGATGTTCGTCTCGGTGATGCTGGCGGTCAGCAGCGCGGCGCAGACAAGCCCCGCGGCGGCCAGTGCGGCGCGGCGCTCCGGCAGCAGCTGCAACGCAAACAGCGCAGCGGCGCAGAGCAGCAGCGTGCCCAGCGAGAGAAAGCGGAACGGGAACTGGAACATTCCCACGACCTTGCCGACGGCGGGGCCGAACCAGCCCTCGACAAAATCCCACGGGAAAGCGTGGAGCGAGAGCACGAGCGTCAGCACGGCAAAGCCGGTGGCAGTGTACAGGTGCTTTGCGGCGGGGCGTGTGTCCCCGCGGGCCTGGGCGCGCCACAGGCAGTAAAACGCCAGCGCAAGCGCCAGCAGCAGCGGCAGACCGGGGGTCAGCGCCATGTCGTGGGTCGTGCCCTCGGCGGAGGAGCCGCCCGCCGTGCCGAAGAAGCTGAACAGCTGCACGGCGTACAGACCGTGCTTCTGCAGCTTACCGACCAGATCACTGCGGTTGACAAGGAACGGGATGGAGCGGGTGGAAATAAAAAACGGGAAAAGATACCACGCGCTCAGCCCCACGGCCAGCAGCGCGGCCTTGACCCAGGCCAGCAGCCGCGCGGGGCGGAGAGTCTCCCGCAGGCGCAAAAGACAAAACAAAATCAGCAGCAGCGCCGTCAGCTCACAGGAGAGCAGATGGCTCTGCACCATGGCCGCCATGCCCAGCGCCATCGGCAGCCAATCCCCGAAGCGGGGCCTGTCGCTGGTGTAGATGCCGTACAGACCCAGCAGCACGAGCGGGAAAAACGCCATGGCCGTGAACTCGCCGACGGCGGCGCGGGTGTAGACGCAGGTCAGCCGATAGGCGGACAGCGTGTAGAGCAGTGCCCCCAGCAGACCCAGCCGACGGCTGGCCGTGATTTTGGCAAAGCTGAAATAGGCGATCAGGCAGGTCGCCAGCGTGACCGCAAAGAGGTAGACCTGGTAGCAGGTGCGCAGCGGCAGCCACAGGTTGTAGAGCAGCGCGGGCAGCAGCAAAAACAGCTCACAGTAGCAAAGCGGGCTGGCGTAGCCATAGCCGTTCAGCGTGGTCGTGGTCAGCCGCACCGGGAACTGCCCGTAGGACAGCTCCGCAGCCATGGCGGCGATGCGCTGCATGTGAAATTCCAAATCATGGCCGAAGTACAGATAGTTGCTGAACAGCGGCAGACAGGCCAGCAGCGTGATGCCCGCCAGCGCCAGCGGCAGACGCAGCGCACGGCGGCGGGCAGCGCCCCGCTCCCCCACATGGGAAAACAGGAGCAGCAGTGCGGCGTCTGCGGCGGCAAACAGCACAAGGAAGCAGAGCAGCCGCGCCGCGCGGTAGATGGGCTGCTCGGTCAGGGTGATGCTGTAAATGTACAACTGGCCCTGGTCGTAGGTAACGGTGGCGGTCAGATCCTGCATCCGCGCGCCGAAGCCGACCCAAAGCCGGGTCGTCAGGCTGCGGTGGCAGTCGTCCAACCGCAGTGCGTCAAAGGTCACGGCGGCGGGGCTGCGTTCACTGGCAAAGGTCAGCGACCCGGCAGCGTTGAGCATATTAAAGGTGGGCGCGTCGGGCGTCTGGCAGGAAAAATAACGGACGGTGACCTCATACGCACCGGAAGGCAAAGCAATATTGTCTGCCGAGAAGGTCATCGGGTCGTCGCTGTGATAGCCGATCTGGTTCCAGATTTTTAAGCCGTCGTCGTCCGCGGCGGCAATGTCGGGCAGGGTGTTTGTAAAGTCGCCGGGCGTCAGCGCCAGCTTATATGGTGCGCCGAACAGCCCGGCTGCCAGCGCGCAGACAACGGCCAGCTCGGCGGCCAGCAGCGCCGCAAACAGCCGGTTGCGGCGGCAAAAGGCAAAAAAGTGTTTCATCCGGGGCTCCCTCACAGTTTATCAGCCGTCCCAGATCATGAGCTTGGCGTTCACGATGGACGTGTCCTCAACAGTGGCCAGATAGTCGCCGTTCCGGTCCCGCGGGGTCTGGGTGCAGTCCAGCAGGCAGATGGCGCGGGCTTCCTCGGTGCCGTCGGCCAGACGGACTTTGTACTTGATGACAGCGTTGTCGGGAACATAGGCGCTCTGCACGTAGACCTGTACCCCGTCCATCAGGTCACTGTCGGCGCTTTGCAGTCTGCCGCACCACGCCAGATCGTAGCCGCCGTAGTTGCGGTAGGTCTGGTAGGCGTAGGCGTCGCCGTCGGTGGCGGGGTTCTCGGTCCAAAGGACCTGTGCGTGCAGGGCGCGCCCGGTGAACCGGCTGAAGAAGGCGGACTCGGCCTCCGCGTTGCTGTCCCAGACGTTCTCGTTGCAGAGAATCAGGTCGTCGGATTGTACGGCATCGGCAAGACCGGCCTCAATCGTGCGGACAAAGAACTGATAGGCAGCGAGGTTCTCGGCATGGTGGGTGCGCACGACACCGCGCAGGTAGCCGCCGTTCAGGCAGAGACCCACCGCCAGCGCCGCCGTCAGGGCCAGTCGTGATACCACGGAGAGAACTTTCGGCAGCTTACAGCATAGCCCCGCCAGCAGTGCCAGCAGCGCCGCGGCGAGCAGCGTAAAGCCGATGGAGCTGGCCGCCGCGGGAATGTAGCCCCACTGCCAGGTAATGGCCTCGGGCTGCTGATAGCGGGCGGACAAAGCCAGCAGCAGCGCGGGCAGTGCCCAGACGGCCAGACCGAACCCGGCCAGTGCGCCCAGCGTTCTGCCGCGCAGCTTTTTAAACGGCACGCCGAAGAAGATCAACAGTCCGGCCAGCACACCCAGCGCCAGCGGCCACAGCCGATCCCCGTTCGTGATGACCCCGGCGTCCTCCTGCAAAAGGCGGGAGTTCAGCCCAGGGAGCGACGCGGCCATCTGCTGCACGGTGACGCGCAGCACGGCGGGAATATCCAGAGAAAGCTCGTTGCCGGTGCCGCCGTTGCGCCCGCACAGAACGTGGAACACAAGCGCCGCGCCCATGCCGCCCAGCGCGGGAGCCGTATCCAGCAGGGCGTTTTTGACGCTGCGTCGGCGCAGCAGCCAGACGACGAGCGCCAGCAGCGCAAAGACATAGCCGATCTCATAGGTGCCGCAGGCGATAAAGGACAGCACCGCGCCCAGCACAGCCCAGCGCCGGTGCCGTGTCCCCTGCCACGCAAACAGGCAGAGCCAGGCCGTCATAGCCCAGAACAGCGCCCGCTGCGGTACGGCGTAGTAGCTGTACATGCCCTCGTTCCAGATGGGGGCCGCGGCCAGCGCCAGCGCAAAGCCGCCCAGCGCCAGCGCATCCCCGCTGCCCAGTCTGGCCGCCACGCGGCTGACAGCGAAGGCCGCCGCGCCGGTCCAGGCAATGATGTAGAGCCGGTAGTGCGTCAGGCTGGTGTAAAACAGCAGGTCGACGGCGTTCGGGTAATGGAACGGGAAAAAACGGACCTCCTGCAGTGTAAAGTACCGCAGCCGCCCCTGCAGGTCCTGCAGAGCATACTGCCAGAACGGCATCCGCTGGAAGTCATACAGCCAGAGGTTCAGCGTCAGCTTATCGTCGCCCTCCGGCGGGATGTTGACCGTGACGCGCAGATACAGCACGCCCACGGCAAAAATAGCCAGATAGGCCGCAGCCAGCAGAAGCCGACGGTACCGCCGACAAAATGATTTGACCTGTTCCATAGGGACGGGGCCCTCCTCCACAAAAATCACATATATACTAAATTATAGCATAAAGCCCCGCTGTACGCAACGCACAGCGGGGCTTTATGTGAATACAATTTGTATAAGATTGACGGAAAATACGAAAAGTAAAGCAAAAATCAATGCTTCAGCGGCTTTTTCAGCATGCCCAGCAGCAGGGCCGTGGTCAGGGTGCCGACAGCCAGCGCAATCAGAAAGCCCAGCGGGTTTTCCATGACCGGCAGCAAAAACAACCCGCCGTGCGGCGCGGGACACCCGCAGCCCAGCAAAATCGTTATGAACCCGGCCAGCGCACTGCCCGCGATGCAGGCGAGGCTGACCCGCAGCGGATCGCGCAGTGCAAACGGCAGCGCACCCTCGGTCACGAAGGTCGCGCCCATCAGCAGGGTCTGCGGCGCAGAGCAGCGCTCGGTGCTGGTGAACCGCGTCGGGAACAGCAGGCAGGCCAGCCCAATGCCCAGCGGCGGAATCATGCCGCCCGCCATGACAGCGGCCATCAGGTCATACTGCTGGTCTACCAGTGCCAGCGTGCCGCTGACGTAGGCGGCCTTGTTGATCGGCCCGCCGTAGTCGGTAGCCATCATGCCGCCCAGCAGCGTGCCCAGCACCAGACGGCTGCCGCCCTGCATACCATCCAGCTGGATGGAAAGCCAGGCATTGAAACGCCCGAGCGGCGGATTGATGGCCATGACCATCAAGGCACCGACAAACAGCAGACTCAACAGCGGGACCAGCAGCCCGGTTTTGATGTGATCCAGCTCCTGCGGAATGCGGCGGAACAGGTAATTCAGAAGCCGCACAGCCAGACCGGCAGCAAAGCCCGCGACAATGGCCCCCCAGAACCCGCTGGAGATCCAGCCCAACCGGGGGGCAGTGGTTGTGCCGAGCTGTGCCAGGTAGCCGCCCATCAAGCCGGGCATAAAGCCGGGGCGGTCCGCAATGCTGTAAGCGATGAACGCAGCCAGCACGGGGTACATCATCCTGAACGCAGCGTTGCCGACGTTCGTCATCATGGTGGTGATGTCGCTGCGGCCAAAAAGGTGCTGCAGCAGCAGGGAAAGCGCCAGCATCACGCCGCCCGCCACAACAAACGGCAGCATGTGGGAGATGCCGCTCATCAGGTGGCCGTAGTATTCGCGGCCCAGCTCCTTCCAGTCGCTGGTGCGGAAGGCGTGCCCGCCGCGGTAGACGGGAGCCTTGCCGGAAACGGCCTTTTCCAGCAGCCTGTCCGCGTCGCGCACGGCATCCCCCGCCGAGGCATAGACCAGCCGCTTGCCAACGAACCGTGCCAGCGGGATCGAGCGATCCACCGCCACGATCACGCACTCTGCGGCCTGAATCTCATCATCGGTCAGTTCGTCATTGACACCGGCAGCGCCGTTCGTCTCGACCTTGAGCGTCAGGCCGCGGGCCTGCGCGGCTTGCTGGAGCGCCTCCGCCGCCAGATAGGTGTGCGCGATGCCGGTGGGGCAGGCCGTCACGGCCAGCAGCTGATAGCCGGACTCGGCGGTGCCCGGCGCTGCGTCAGACGGGGCAGACGGAGGCTCCTGCGCGTCCTGCTCCTCCCGCGCGGAGATGGCGCGGCAGAATGCCTCGGGGGTCTCACTCTCCCGCAGGCGGGCGCAGAAATCGGTGTCCAGAAAGAGCGTCGCCAGCTCGGCCAGCACCTGTACGTGCAGGTCGTTGGCTTCGGCAGGGGCGGCGATCATCACCAGCAGGTCCAGCGGCTTGCCGTCCGGTGTGTCGCAGGGCAGCGGCGGGTCCAGCGTCAGCGCAGCCAGCTGCAGCTGCCTGACGGCGGTGCTTTTGGCGTGCGGGATGGCCAGGCCGTTGCCCACACAGACGCCGCCCAGCGCCAGCCGGGCGCGGACGTCCGCCGCGAACACAGCGGTGTCAGTCAGATTGTCAGTCCCGTCCAGCAGTGTAACCATCTGCTGCACTGCACCGGTGAGCGAGTCTGCCCGTTGGCGCAGTGCGACGCAGTCAGGCCGCAGGTAGTTGGCGATGCGCATGGTTTGAGCCTCCGTTTGGTGCCGCTGTGCTCCGGCAGCTGTCGATGCAGCGCGGCTTTTGCGGCGCAGTATTACTAAAAAAGCGGTTCCGCCGCAACGGAACCGCTATGAATGCTGTAAAAATTAGTTGAGCAGGGTCTTCTCCGTCTCGGGATCGAACAGGTGGATCTTGTTGGTATCCATAGCGACAGTGATCTTGTCGCCGCGGCGAGACTTGGAGGTGGGAGCAACGCGAGCCATCAGGTTCTGGCCCTGGTAGGTCAGGTACAGATAGATCTCAGCGCCCATCAGCTCGGAAACCTCAACCTCAGCGCTCAGGTGGCTGTTGGGATGCTTTTCCAGGAACTCCTCGTCGTCCTTGATGTCCTCGGGACGGATGCCGACCTTCAGGGTCTTGCCGACGTAAGCGTCCAGCTTGCCGTCAGCGGTCTTCTCCTTGGGCAGCGGAACCTCGGTGCCGGACAGATCAACGACGAACTGATCGCCGGCCTTCTTCAGGGTGCCGTCCAGGAAGTTCATCTGCGGGCTGCCGATAAAGCCGGCAACAAAGATGTTGCAGGGATAATCGTACAGGTTCTGCGGGGTATCGACCTGCTGGATCATGCCGTCCTTCATAACGACGATACGATCGCCCATGGTCATAGCCTCGGTCTGGTCGTGGGTAACGTAGATGAAGGTGGTAGCCAGCTTCTTGTGCAGCTTGATGATCTCGGTACGCATGGAGGTACGCAGCTTAGCATCCAGGTTGGACAGAGGCTCGTCCAGCAGGAAGACTGCCGGGTTACGAACCATTGCACGGCCCAGAGCAACACGCTGACGCTGACCACCGGACAGAGCCTTGGGCTTGCGGTCCAGCAGGTGCTCGATCTCCAGGATCTTAGCAGCCTCGTGCACGCGCTTATCGATCTCGTCCTTCGGGGTCTTGCGCAGTTCCAGACCGAAAGCGATGTTCTTGTAGACGGTCGAAAAGCAGCTGGCTGAGCGTGCCGAGCGCGCCAAGAAGACGCTGGGGGAGATCAAGGAGAAGTCCAACATCCCTGCCATGCGCCGCAACGAGGGCATCCGCAAGGCTGCCGACTGGGTGATCGAGCACTCCACCATTGAAGAAAAGTAAGTTCTGATACAGAGAAAGCCCGTGCAGTTTCCGGCTGCACGGGCTTTCTTTTTTCATTTGAAGGGCAGGGGATATCAGCTCAGAAGGTTAAAGCCCATAATGACCACGCCCAGCACCACCAGCACAATACCGGTGGCACGGTTCAGGGTCTTGGGGTCTGCCTTATTGGCAAACACAGCGGCAATGCGCGCCCACAGCAGGGTGAACACCACGCACAGCGCCCAGACGAACCAATTGGGCGCACCGCCGATCATGAAGTGGGAGACAGCACCGGTCAGGGCGGTGAAGGCCATAATGAACACGCTGGTGCCCACGGCGGTCTTCAGCTCGTAGCCCAGCACACTGGTGAGGATGAGCAGCATCATCATGCCGCCGCCTGCGCCGATGAAGCCGCAGATGAAACCGATGAGCACACCGCACACGATGGACTGGATGGCACGCTTTTGGGCGCTGACACCCTGCATAGCTTCCTTGGTCGTCATGACCGGGCGCACAATGAACTTGACGCCCAGCAGGAAGGTCATGAACACCGAGAAGCCGCCCATGGTGGCCGCAGGCACCAGGCTTGCCACATAGCTGCCCACCACCGTAAAGGTCAGGACACTGACCATCATGATAAGGCCGTTTTTTATGTCCAGATTCTTATTTTTGTGGTAGGTGTAAGCGGAGACGGCGCTGGCCAGCACATCCGAGGAAAGGGCGATGCCCACAGCCATGTAAGGGTCCATGTTCAAAAAGGTGATGAGCATGGGGCTGATGACGGCGGCGGCGCTCAGGCCCGCAAAGCCCGTGCCCAGGCCCGCGCCCATGCCCGCGAAAAAGGTGACTAAAACAGTTAAAAGTATATGCATAGCGTATTACTTCCCTTCTAAGATACCGTCGAGATTTTCCTCGATGCGGCGCATGAGGTTGGCAAAGGCCCGGCGGGTCTCCTGGTCCGTGTCGGCAAAGAGCTTCTCCAGGAAATCCGCCTGCAGCTGCCGCCCCCGCCGAATGACCGGGAGGGCCTTCTCGGTGCAGAAAAGCTCCGTTTTGCGGCGGTCCGTGGGAGAGGGCCGGCGGATCAGATACCCCTCCTGCACCAGACGCTCCACATGGACGGAAATGAGATTGGCCTTAATGTGCCGCAGCTCCACGATCTCGCTGGCGGTCTTGTAGGCAGGGTTATTCCCCAGGAACATCAGAATGTCAAAGGCCGTCTGGGGCAGGTCCAGCTCCCGGCAGAGGCCCTTGCAGGCCGCGCCATAGGCCAGGGATATCTTTCGGGGTATCTCGATATTCAGCTCCATACTGCTTCACCTCGGAATAGTTCTTATATGAATAGTTCAATTTTGAAGTAATATAGCACGATGTCATGGGGATGTCAATAGGGCAGAGGAAAAAGCTGCTCCAAAACAGTGGCTTTTTCGCGTAAAACATCGGGTTGTGACGCTGCATATCCTTTTTTATGTAGACAAGAAAAATTATGCAACTTTTTCGGGATTTTTCTGTTTACATAACAATGTGGATAACTATGTGGATATTGTGCAAAACCCTTTGCAGAAGGCTGATTTTATGGGGTTGCCTTTTTGTTATAAGTTGGGGAAGTGTCTAACATTTTCTATTCTTATTTCGATTTTTGTCAGACTTTGGGGCGGCACTTGCCAGAACGGAGAAAATGCGGTAAAATAATAAGGTATGGCCGGAATCGCCGGCAGGAGGGGTCTATGGCAACAAAAAAAAGCTACAACAACGAAAGCATTTCCAGCCTCAAGGGCGCGGATCGGGTACGCAAGCGCCCGGGGGTCATCTTCGGCTCCGACGGCCTGGAGGGCTGCGAGCACGCTGTATTTGAAATACTGTCCAACGCCATCGACGAGGCCCGGGAGGGTCACGGGCGGCTCATTACCGTCACGCGGTTTTCCGACCTCTCCATCCAGGTGGAGGACATGGGCCGGGGCTGCCCGGTGGACTGGAATGAAAAAGAGGGCCGCTACAACTGGGAGCTGGTATTCTGCGAGCTGTACGCCGGCGGTAAATATGACAACGAAAACAGCGAAAACTACGAGTTTTCCCTGGGCCTCAACGGCCTGGGCTCCTGCGCCACCCAGTACGCCAGCCGCTACATGGATGTGACCGTGTGGCGGGAGGGCAAGGAGTATTCCCTGCACTTTGAACGGGGCGAAATTGTGGGCCAGCTGCAGACCCGCCCCCTGCCCGACAGCCAAAAGCGCAAGACCGGCACCCGCATCCACTGGCTGCCGGACCTGGATGTGTTTACGGACATTCAAATTCCCCCGGACTACTACCGGGATGTGATGAAGCGCCAGGCCGTGGTAAACGCCGGGGTCACCTTCCGGCTGCGAAATCAAAACGGTCAAAGATTTTTTCACAATTTCGAGACCTTTTATTAATATCTCTTTCTTTTCTTC
>OGYD01001701.1_pt1 | contig 15921 bp, 13 predicted proteins | sample 1576441 | NCBI WGS metagenome assembly OGYD01 (sample SAMEA3541537, study PRJEB24748) | human gut metagenome | biome: human gut; feature: human-associated habitat; material: faeces | place: China | collected 2012 | reverse complement strand
GGCATAAAGTAGATTCATGCAATACCGATTTACACAAACTATTTTACACTCCCATGTTTTGTGGCGAAAGGATATAGGTGAGATTGTACAAGCAAATTATTGCGGAATTACTGATTGGTATAAAATGGTTGCCAGTTGGGGAAGTACGCAGGCGATGGAGAAAGCCGAAAGGCTAGAAGAAATACAAGAAAATGATTGCTTAAGATTAGGTGCTGCTAAAGGAGAAGCGTGGGCACAAAATGATTTGGGTAATCGCTATTTTTATGGTGATAAAGTTGAACAAGACTACCGACAAGCTGCGAAATGGTATCGGAAAGCTGCTGAACAGGGCAATGTAGATGCACAATATCATTTAGGAATTTGTTATAATGATGGCCTAGGAGTTAAAAAAGATTCCCTAAAAGCTTTGGAATGGTATCGAAAAGCTGCTGATCAAGGTAATGCGTCAGCACAATATTATTTAGGTATTTGTTATTATATTGGGAGTGGTGTTGAACAAGACTATCGGCAAGCTGCGGAATGGTATCAGAAGGCTGCAAATAATGGAGATGCAGATGCCCAAACTCATTTAGGGATTTGCTATTATACCGGACAAGGAGTCAAACAAGACTGGACGAAAGCTGTAGAATGGTATCAAAAAGCTGCTAGTCAGGGAAATGCATGGGCGCAATGTAATTTAGGCGAATGCTATTATGACGGAGATGGAGTAGAGTTAGATTACCAGAAAGCTGTAGAATGGTTTCAAAAATCTGCTGATCAGGAATATATGGAGGCACAAAATCATTTAGGCGAATGTTATTATTATGGAGAAGGCGTGAAACAGAATTACCAGAAAGCTGCGAACTGGTACCGAAAAGCCGCTGAGCAAGGGCTGGCAAAAGCTCAAACTCATTTGGGCGAATGTTACTATTATGGAAAAGGCGTTCAACAAGATTATCAGAAAGCTGTGAATTGGTATCAAAAGGCTGCTGATCAATGCGATGCAGAAGCACAAAATGAATTAGGAGATTGCTACTGTTATGGAGATGGAGTCGAAGCAGATGATCAGAAAGCCGTGAAGTGGTATTTGAAGGCTGCTAATCAGAGATATGCGTGGGCACAATATAATTTAGGAAATTGCTATAGTAAGGGATGGGGCGTCGAACAGGATGATCGAAAAGCTGTAGAATGGTATCAGAAATCCGCCAACCAAGGAAATACATGGGCACAATATAATTTGGGTCTTTGCTATGGTTATGGAAAAGGAATTGAACCTAATTATCAAAAAGCGGTGGAGTGGTACCAAAAGGCCGCGAATAATGGACATACAGATGCTCAAACTCAGTTAGGCATCTGTTATGATATTGGTAAAGGCATTGAACGAGATAGTAAGAAAGCCGTGGAATGGTTCCGAAAAGCTGCTAACCAAGGAAATGCATGGGCACAATATAACTTAGGTTTTAGTTACAGTCACGGAGATGGAGTTGAACAAAACTGGCCGAAAGCCGCATTATGGTTCCAAAAATCTGCTGATCAGGGATATGCGCGGGCTCAATACAATTTAGGGGAATGCTATTATAACGGTTGTGGAGTCGAGAAAAATTACCTGAAGGCTGTGGAGTGGTATCAAAAAGCTGTTGAGCAAGGGAAAAATGATTTAGAGCTACAAAAAGATATACGAATTGCATTAGACAGAATACAGAATCCACCTCAAAAGAAAAATTCAGGCTGTTTTATCACGACGGCTGTTTGTGATTCGCTGAATAAATCGGATGATTGCTATGAACTAACAAGTTTTAGGCGCTTTCGAGATAATTGGTTAGCAGCGCAAGTTGATGGGCCGGTTTTGATTGCAGAGTATTACGACGTCGCTCCAAAGATTGTTGAATCGATTAACATGAAAGATAATCGTGATGAAATCTATCAACAGATTTGGCATGATTATCTCGAACCATGTTTAGTAATGATTGAGAAAGGCAATTATGCTGCGTGCAAGAATTTATACATTAAAATGGTAAGAAATTTGCAGAAGGAATATGCATCATAGTACAAAGCGAACAGTATCGGAAGAAGTACTGTTTGCTTAAGTGGTGAAAACAATGGATGAAGACGAACAGAAAAAGAAAGAAATTGCTGAAATTGATCAGCTGTATGAAAGTGTACTGCATTTTAACACCCAGCGAGACTTTCTGGAATATATGGGGGAGTTGCGGAAATTTCCCTATTTAGCGCCTTATAATGCGATGATGGTCGAAGTACAAAAGCCAGGCAGCAGATTTGTAGCGTCTCTCGATACCTGGCAAAATAAGTATCATCGCCGACCTAAGCCAGGAGCCCGCCCTTTAGTTATCCTGCGCCGTTTTGGGCCTATTTCCTTTGTTTATGAATTAGACGATACGGAAGGGCAGAAGATGCCGCAGGAGATTATTTCCAAATATATTCTTTATCCATTTCATTCTGATACGCCTATTGAGGATGCAGCGTTTCAAAAACTTATTGGTTCGCTGCTTAAGGAAGGTATTCGTTATCGGGAAGAAAACTACGGCACGTATTATGGCGGTCAGTTGCAATGGAATGCCGCCAACGTTGTACAACTTTCGCATACCTCAAAAAGTCATGTCGATATCATCAGCCATTATTGCATTACCGTCAATAAGAATCAGTCGCCGGCAGAAAAGTTTGCGACCATTATCCATGAGCTTGGCCATTACTTTTGCGGGCACTTGAATTATGAAAAAATCGAATATCTCCCGGTCCGGACGGATCTTTCCAAGGAAACGCAGGAATTTGAGGCAGAAACGGTGTGCTGGGTCGTTTGTGAAAGATTGAATCTCGCCCATCAGTCCGTGTCTTATCTGCATGGCTATTTAAATCCGGACGGCAAAGTGCCGGATATCAGCCTCGATGCGATTTTGAGGTCTGTTGGCCGGATTGAAAAGATGATTAAGGGTATCAATGAGCCTCGAAAAAATCTGAAAGTAAAAATGTCAAAAGAGGCCTATGAAGCACTGGAACGCACGTTTCCCAACTGTAAGAAAGCCATTCCTGTCCATTTTACAGATTCCAAAAGCTATGATTATGTTTTGAGGATACATAATCGCAGTGTAAAAGATGATTTTTTAATTGTCAAATATCTCCCCAAAGAGCATCAATGGATTTGTTTATATACTTTTCAAATGCATGCAGACTGGAATTATGTTATTGAAGGTCATTTTACACATCATCGCCATCATGAAATAATTATTTGTGGCATTTTTGGAAGTGGTCATTTTTTGGCCTATCGGGTATTAGCGTACGTACACAATCAGGTCCATACAATTCTTGCTGATGATGCTATTCCAAGAGGCGATGTCCGGATTGAAGGCAGTCGTATTATTGTTAATTCAGGTCACCTGGACAGCGTTTATACATGGTCGAAAGAGGATGGTTTTTCCCGTTTTGATTGCCCTGAAGAATTAGTGTCTGAAATCGATGCCGATACCATACGTCTTCAATACGCAATTTCTGATGATGAGAAGGTAGAATTTTATATGGATGGGGAAGGCTATCCTTCGATGAAGCCTATTGAGTTGCAAATTGGGCAGAAGTTACAGTTGCAGCGAATTGGCCGCGGTCCTTATGAACGCATTCTTGGTGGCAATAAATTCTTGCAGCCTATTTCACGTCACGAATATTTAGCTCAGTCCGTAGGCGATGCTACTTTCCGGATTATACCAAAAGCCTATGATTGGGATCGTGCTGTAACGTTCCGAGTCAAGGTCCTTCCGCAGGATCCAGTGAAGGAGTCGCGGTTTAAAGATATGCAGAAAGAGCTTTCTATCCGGAAGAAGAAATCTATCAAAGATCAGATAAAAAAATTCTTGAAGAATCATAATATCATCAATTTATAAATATGAGGAGTGGTAGCAATGAGAACTTGGGAAGATTATAAAAACCATGTGAAATCCATTGATTCTGAAATCTATCATGACATGGTAGTGTCAAGATTCTTTCGCAAATTCATTTCATCCGCCAGTAAATATCGTAATCAGATATATGGATTTTCCTCGTCATTTGGCTGCTCAATTTCCATCTTGAATAGATGCTCCATGTCCATATAGCGTTTTGAGCCCCATTCCGAGGCGGCAACATGACGAAGTCTGGCACAGACGAGCATCAAAGCACTGTTGCCGTCAGGAAAGGCACCAATGGCCCGTGTACGGCGGCGTATCTCGCGATTCACCCGTTCTGTTAGGTTATTCGTGCGGATCCGGCTCCAGTGTTCTGTTGGAAAATCCATATAGGTCAAGGTTTCGCCCACGCTGTCCTCGACTTTCTTGGCTGCGGATAAAAGCTTCATTTCACGGAGCTTGGCGGCAATGGAGACCGCCTTTTCCTGTGCAGCTTCCTTGCTCTCCTGCGCGTGGATTGCCTTGAGCATTAAGGTAACCTGCTTCATCTTAGTCTTTGGCGTCACTGTGAAGACGTTCCGGTAAAAATGGACCGTGCAGCGTTGGTATTTGGCTTCAGGAAAGACTACAGGGATGCTTTCCAGCATGCCAAGGCATTTATCGCTGATAATGAGACGCACGCCTGCAAGGCCACGGCCTTTGAGCCAGGTGAAGAAGTTCAACCAGCTTTCCCTGTCTTCTTTCATGCCTTCTGCTGCTCCGAGAATCTCACGGAACCCGTCTTTATTGACGCCAATAGCGACTAAAACGGAGACATTTTGAATCTCGCCACCCCAGCAGCGCTTGAGGTAAATGCCGTCGACGTAAACATACGGATATTCCCCCGTTAAAGGACGCTGACGCCATTCCTCGATGTGCTTGTATGCCTTCTGGTTGAGATGGCTGATGGTGCCAGAGGAGACCTTTGTGCCCCAAAGCAATTCGGTGATATCTTCGACACGGCGCACGGATACGCCGGCCAGGTACATCTCAATAAGGGCTTCCTCGACAGAGCATTCACGGCGTTTATAGCGCTCGATGATGGCCGTCTCAAACTGGATGCCCTTGAGCTTCGGCACGCGTAATCTGACTTCGCCGGAAGTCGTGCCAAAATTCCGCTCGTAATGACCGGAACGGTAGCCCTTACGGTCTCCCGTTCGCTCATACTTGCCAGCGCGGACGAGTTCATCCGCCTCGTGGTCGAGCAGGGCGTTCAGTGTTTCCTCTACACTGTTGCGTACAAGATCCTTTAAATTATTCTTTATAAGATCCTCATTAAGTTGTATAATATTACCAGACATGGTCTATTGCCTCCTTACGAATTTTGTGTGGTAACTTAATTGTACTAGCGGCAATAGACTATGTCTATTTTTTATGAAATTGAATTTGCGAAATATATTTTACCTTATCAATGGTGCAGGGCCTTGTTTTTATATGTGGGATAAGAGAAACATGGTATAATGAAAGAAAAATGTCAGAAAGAAGTGAAATCCATGATTAAACGGTGTAATCATGACTGTGATTTTTCTTGTCATCAGTCAGAAGACCAGAAGATGCGTGTCATCGTCGAAGAACATGAGAAATTATCGCCCAATCTTATTTTTGAGATCATCCGTCACGATGGCGAACTGGAATTGGAACGGCCGGCATGGCCTTTGATTTTGTCGGCGTTGGCGGCAGGTTTGATGATTTCTTTTTCGTTTTATTTCCGCTCCATTATCCATGTCTATGTCGGGCAGGCCCCTTGGACGGGAGCGATTACGGGCTTCGGCTATACGACGGGGTTCTTGATTGTCATTCTCGGGCGCTTGCAGCTTTTTACAGAAAATACGATCACAACGGTTATTCCTGTCTTCCGTGTCCCTTGCTGGGAAAATTTTCGGAAACTCCTGCGCTTGTGGGGCATTGTCTTCGGCGCCAATATCGTCGGTACGTTCATTGCAGCGCTTTTCATGTCCAGCCCGGTTTTTACGACGCCGGAAATTACGCAGTGCCTCCTGACCGTGTCGCATCACATCATGGCGCCTGACGCGATGGATAACATTATGCGCGGTATCCCGGCAGGTATGCTCATTGCGGCTATCGTCTGGATCATGCCTATGTCGCGGAGCTTCGCTTTCTTTACCATTTTGACCTTTACCTATTTCATTTCTATCGGTAACTTTGCCCACGTCGTCGTCGGCTCTTGTGAAGCCGCTTATGATGTCCTCATGGGTGGCTCTGATTTGTACGATTACTTCTTCCGCTTCCTCCTGCCGACAGGCTTGGGCAATATCATTGGCGGTACCGGCGTCTTCACGCTCCTCGTGTCGGCCCAGGTGCGCAGTGAGAACGGGAAGTAACTCGAATGAAGGACATAGCATGAAATCTATTGGTTCAATAATCAAAGAGAATCTGGTACTTTTTCTGGCAGTGGCAGCGGCGCTGGCGTCGATGACGGCCGTACCGCCTTCGGCTGCTTATGCCGGGTATATCAATATGCCTGTACTGGCGATTTTGTTCTGTCTCATGGTCGTCATCGGCGGCGTGCGGGAAAGCGGCGTCTTTTCTGCCGTGCTGGCCCGTCTCCTGCTCCGCCTGGGGACGATGCGCCAGCTGGCGGCGGTCCTGGTATTTGCCTGTTTTTTTGTCAGCATGTGGGTGACCAATGATGTGGCCCTCCTGACCTTTGTGCCTTTTTCCCTGATGGCCCTGCCCAAGGTGGCCAGTGAGGAACAGATGGCTCTTGTCATCGTCCTCCAGACGCTGGCGGCGAATCTGGGCAGTATGTGTACGCCCGTCGGCAATCCGCAGAACTTGTATCTTTATTTTTATTACGCTATGGATTTGCCATCGTTTCTGACGCTGCTCCTGCCATATACCCTGGTGTCTTTCCTGCTGCTTACGCTGTCCCTGTTCCGCTTGCCGGGGACGCCGATTCCCATTTCCGTGCGGCTAGCGGCACGGCGGACACGAAATCTGCCTGTATTGGCTCCGTCGCGGCAGCTCTGGATTTTGGGCGGGATGTTTTTCCTTTCCCTGCTCGCCGTGGCGCATGTGCTCGACTATCGCCTGGCCCTGGCCTTTGTCGTGGTCGTCACGGTATTGACGCGGCCACGATATTTCCGTTATGCTGATTACCGGCTTTTGGGTACCTTTGTGGCCTTTTTTATCCTCGTAGGCAATATGAGCCAGCTGCCTGGCTTCCGGGACCTGTTGACGGGATACCTGGAAGGCCATGAATTCCTCATCGCCCTTTTGGCAAGCCAGGTCATCAGTAATGTGCCGGCAGCCGTCCTCCTGTCGGGCTTTACCGATGAGGCAGCGGCCTTGCTGCTGGGAACCGATATAGGTGGCCTGGGGACACTGATCGCCTCCATGGCAAGCCTCATTTCCTATGGCATGTACGTCCGGGCCTGTCCCCGGCAGCAGGGAAGGTATCTGAAACTATTTAGCCTGCTCAACCTGGCCTATCTGCTGGTACTGGTCCTGATTGCCTGGCTGTACGGATTCGGAGTATAATAAAAATATAGAATTAGGAAAGAATAGGATAAGGAGGGATTTTCCATGAGTGTAGAATTTGAAGGAAATAAGGCGTGCATTGCGCCGGAAGGGGTATTTATCATCGGGACGTACGACGAAAAGGGCGTGCCCAATGCCATGAATGCCGCTTGGGGAGCCCAATCGGACTACGGCGAAATCACGCTCTTTTTGGCTAAGCACAAGACGACGGATAACATCAAACATACCAAGGCCTTTACCGTCGCCTTTGCCACCAAGGATACGGTTGAAATAGCCGATTACTTTGGCGTAGAAACGGGAAACAACGTGAATAAAATCGAAAAAGCCGCCTGCCATGTCCACAAGAGTCATCATGTCAATGCCCCGATTATCGAAGAATTCCCAGTCACCTTGGAATGTGAATGTACCAGCTATGATGACAATACGGGTATCCTTGTAGGCAAAATCGTAGCTCAGCAGGCCGACGAATCGGTCCTGACAGACGGCAAAATCGACTACGACAAACTGCAGCCCATCATCTTCGACATCGCTACCATGACCTATCGCCTGATCGGTCCCGTCGTAGGCCAGGCCTTCCATGACGGACTGAAATTGAAAGGCTGAACTTAGCGTATCCGTAAACCAGTTTTTTGCAGGTGCTCCGTTAGGCATTTGGATGATTCCCCGGGCAAACTGAGCTGGCAATCGTACATAGACTGGAGCGGGCGCCCCACGTGGCGCCCCTACGAACCATGGCTTGGGATTGTATGGGCGTGCTGCGGCTCGGTCTGGAGAGCTTTAAATTTAAAACCATCTGCTAGCCGCTAGCCGCTAGCCACTAGCCACTTAAAAAGGCGCTGTCTTCATGGGACAGCGCCTTTTTCCTAATGTCCTGCGACTTCGGCTGTGGGCTGGAATGCCTGGGCAGCTTCGGGGTTTTCGTTCATGGCGTCGATGCGGGCGCGGTATTCGCTATCCGAAGCGTAGCGTTTGTTTTTGTAATAGCCGATGGTCAGGAAGGGGACGATGATGATGGCGATGGCTAAGTAACCGCAATAGCCGTAGCCGTATTTGATGATGTTGGTCAGGCCGGCGACGGAGACGGTCATGGAAGCGATGATGATGAATAAGGTAACGATAGCCGAACGGGTGACGGCGTTATGGCTTACTTTCTTCAGGCATTTCGTTTCCGAGAAGCGGGCCGTGAAACCGAAGACGGTTGTGACGCCTGTCGAAATGAGGCACAGCAGTAAGAAGGCGCTGTAGGCGATGGTCAGCCAGGACAGGCCCATGGCTTTGCAACTAGTCAGGGTCGGTAAGGGCGATTTGCCGTAGATGCCGGTCCAGCCTAAGAGCATGCAGACGGCTAAGGTCAGGGCGATGGCGTTCATAGCGAAGGAGAACCACATGGACGTGGCGCAATTCTTGCGGGTGACTAAGGGCGTGCCGACGACGATCATTGTCGGGATGACGACGCACTGGAAACCGGAATAGGTGAAGGCATGGAGAATGGCTGTCGGTACTTTACTGAAGCCATTCGTGGCGAAATCCTGGGCCATGGCAGCCGTGAAGAACTGCGTCCCTTCGATGGAACCGCCCATATAGATGCCGACGGAGAAAATCATGATGACCATGGCTAAGATGGCCATGCCCATATAGGTCGTGGCCCGGCGTACCAGACCGGCGCCGAAGATGGTCAGGAAGAAGATGATGGTGCCGACGATGCCGATACCGGCGTAATAATTGAGGCCCGTCTGAGCGTTGATGGCCGAGGCAGCCCCGGAAATCGTAGCCGATACGGCCATTAAGACCATGATATAGAAGAAGGCTTCAAAGAGGTATTCAATGCCTTTGAAGGGGCTGTATAAGTTCTGGAATAATTGACGGTAACTGGTGAGATGACGGGAATTGTACATGTTCATGGCTTCCTTGATGGTCAGCGTGAACAGCAGCATAGTGATGATAGCCGTAATCGGGCCGAGCCAGCCGAGGCTGACGAAGTAGACGTTTTCCTGGTTGCCCGTAGCGAAACCACCGCCGGCGTGGGAACTGAATAAGACGGCACCGACGGAAAAACACATGCTCAGTGAAGCGGCTTTGATCGATGAAATATTAGCCATAAGATTTTCCTCCTTTTAAGAACCATGGAGAGAAACGAAAACGCCTTTCGTCTCTCTGCTCGAAGCATTAAGAGACGAAAGGCGTTGTATGATCCTTCCGCGGTACCACTCTGTTTCATCCCTGGGGATGCACTCTCGGATACGGCTCATGGCGATATCCACGCTCTGTAACGGGAGTTCCCGTATCGGCCTACTCCATTCAGCCTCTCCGCTCGGCAATGAGTTCGGTCCGGCATCGCCGCTGCCTCACACCAGCCGGCAGCTCTCTGGAAACGATAGACTCAGACGTACTATTTTGCGTCGTCGCGTTTATGACGTTTATCAGTTGATGGTGCTATGATAGCATCATCACTTAATAAAGTCAAGGATGAAACATAATATTTTTTGAAATAAACGCAATAAACGTTTAAGTTTAAGGTTTAACCATAAAATATAGTTTGTAGTACTGAGTTTGTAGTTTGTAGAAGATGGTTAAAAAACTTCACTACAAACTACAAACTGCAAACTTAAAACTCAAAAAGGCGCTGTCTTCATGGGACAGCGCCTTTTTCCTACTTATCGCGGGAAAGGTCGACCTCTTTCAAGGGAATGAGGTGAGTCTTATGTTTGAGTTTGTGATAGAAGAAGACGGCCAGGAAGACGGGGATGCCGATGTAGGCGACACTGGCACCGTACCAGTCGATTTCTGCGCCTGTGAAGGCCGAGTAGTTCTGGCCTGCCGTGACGATGATGCACATGATCAGGGCCAGGAGGGGGCCGAAGGGGAACCACGTAGCCTTATAGGGCAGGTCTTTCAGGTCTTTGCCCTGGGCGATATAGGCCCGGCGGAAGCGGAAGTGGCAGATGGCGATGCCGATCCAGGTGATGAAACCGGCCATGCCGCTGATGTTGACCAGCCAGTCATAGGCTTTGCCTTCGCCGATGAGGGACGTCAGGAAGGCGGCCATGCCGAAGACGACCGTTGCGAACAGGGCATACGACGGGACGCCGCGCTTGTTCAGTTTGAGGAAGCATTTCGGGGCCTGTCCCGTTTCGGCCATGGCGTAGAGCATACGCGTCGAGACGTAGAGGCCCGAGTTGCCTGCCGACAGGACGGCGGTCAAAATGACGGCGTTCATGATGGAAGCGGCTGCGGCCAGGCCGAAGCGTTCAAAGACCAGCGTGAACGGGCTGATGGAAATGTTTTCGATGTTCGTATTGAGCAGATTCGGGTCCGTGTAGGGGATGAGGAAGCCGATGACCGTAAAGGCACCTAAATAGAAGATGAGGATACGCCAGAAGATGGAGTGGACGGCGCGGGGCACGTTCTTTTCCGGATCTTCACTTTCACCGGCGGCGATGCCGATCATTTCCGTCCCCTGGAAGGAGAAGCCGGCGACCATGAAGATGCCCAGCATGGCCGTGAAGCCGCCGACGAAGGGCGCATCGCCGATGGTCCAGTTGGTAAAGCCCGGCGACGGTTCCGGCCCGAGGCCCAGGATGAGCAATGTCCCGGCAAAGAGGAAGACCAGGACCGTCAGGACCTTGATGCCGGCGAAAATGAATTCGCTTTCGCCGTAGGACCGGGTCGACAAGTAGTTGAGGACGAAGAGGATAATGAGGAACAGGCCGCTCCAGATGGCAGCCGGTACGTCAGGGAACCAGTATTTCATAATCAGGGCACCGGCGACAAGTTCGGCCGCTACCGTGATGGCCCAGTTGAACCAGTAGTTCCAGCCCAGGGCAAAGCCCAGGGATTTATCGACGTAGCGGTTGGCGTAGGTTTCAAAAGAACCGCTGACCGGCAGGTACGACGCCATTTCGCCGAGGCCTGTCATGAGGAAATAAACCATGATACCGATGAGGGCATAGGCGACGAGGGCACCGCCCGGACCGGCAGAGCTGACCGTTTCACCGCCGGCGACGAACAGGCCCGTGCCGATAGCGCCGCCGATGGCGATCATGTTCATGTGGCGGGCTTTCAGGCTGCGGCGCAGTCCCTGCTGCTGTTGAGTTTCTTCCATGCAAAATCACAACCTTTTTTTCATTGAATTGAATTGATAAATAAAATCTAAAAAAACTCATACCTTTATATTATAAAGGATGAATCCTTCTCTGACAAATGGATATTCTGCATGGAAGTAAATCGTTTATGCGATTGATGGATATATAACGTGACGCTGTAGTCTTGACAAGGATTTCGAGAACAGGTACACTAAAGATAAAGTAGTTGAACATGTTCAAGAAGGTGTTGTTATGGAAAAAGATAAAGACGAAGTCCGTCAGCGCATCCTGGCTGCGGCGAAGGAGCTCTTTGTCCAGCAGGGGTATAAAAAGACGACGATTCGTCAGATCGTCGAGAAATCGGGCGTCCTCACAGGGAGCATCTATTATTTTTTCAAGAATAAAGAAGATATCTTCCAGTCCCTGGTCATGGAGCTGCTGCGGCAGTGCACCGATTTGATTGCAGCCCATTTCAGGCAGGAGTCGCCGGCCTTCCGCTACGCCGCCCTGTGCCTCGTCGAATTTGAAGCCGTGGCCATGAACCAGCTCGTCCGCGAAACCTATTATGAAGGCTATACGACGCCCTTGACGTTTGAAAAGATCACGGACCATCTGGCCGATATGACGGGCCGCATCTTCGGCGATTCCCTGGGATTATCGAAGGAGGACATTTTCCTGCGCTCCCTGCTCATCAAAGGGGCCATGCGCAGCTACATCGTCCAGTTCGACTTCAGACAGCCCATGGACAGCCAAAAGTACGCCGCCCTGGTCCTGGATACGGCTTTGCAGCTGCTGGGCATTTCAGCCGCTGAGAGCCATGACGTCCTGGCCCAGCTCGAACAGCGCCTGCCGGAAATCGAAGCCATTGCCGATGAGATGATCCACCGGCGATAGGACGGTTTCCTGTAAAGGATTGCCGCATGAGGTCATTTTAGCTTCATGGGGCAGCCTTTTTTGCTCAAGATTTGAACGCGTTCAACAAACAAAAGGGGGAACTCATCATGTTCATAGAAAAAAAGAAATGGGTTGCCGGCCTGCTCCTGGCCCTGGCCGTTGTCTGCCTGGCCAGCGGCTGCAGTTTGCAGAAGGAAGCAGCGTCGGATGAATTGTGGGGCCGGGCCGATGCCAAGGAAATCGACATCAACTCCAAAGTTGCCGGCCGTGTCGTCCAGCTCCGCGTCAAGGAAGGGGATACGGTCAAGCAGGGGGACATCATCGCCTACATCGACCAGCGCGACCTCCTGGCCCAGAAGGCCCAGGCTGAAGCCAATATCAAGGCCCTCCAGGCCCAGGTGCGCCAGTCCGGCGTCGTCACGGACCTCCAGGACAGTACGTCCAAGTCCCAAGTCGATACGGCTTCGGCTGGCCTCGATTCGGCCCAGTCCAATCTGGACCTGGCAGAAAAGGATTTCAACCGCTACCAGGAACTCTACGCCCAGGGGGCTGTTTCCAAATCCGTCTTCGATGCCTATAAGACCAAGTACGAAGTCGCCCAGTCGGCGTACAGCCAGGCCCAGTCCAGCGTATCGTCGGCCCAGGCCGGCCTCTTGCAGACCGATGCCAACTTAGCGGCTACCGATGCGGCCCAGAAGAAACTGGAAGCGGCTCAGGCCCAGCTGCAGCAGATCGAAGTATCCCTGGATGAAACGGAAATCAAGGCGCCTTTCGACGGTATCATTACGGCTAAATACATCGAAGAAGGTTCCATGATTTCCCTGGGGACGCCGCTGGTCGCCCTGCAGGACCCGAATGACAACTGGGTCGACTTCAAGATTCCGGAAACGAAGCTCAAAGACTTCCACCTCGGTCAGGTCCTGACCCTGCAGGCCCGCGATGGCGTTACCCGCGTCCAGGGGACCATCACCGATATCAGCCAGAAGTCGGAATTCGCCACCCAGCGGGCGACGAGCGAACGCGGCAACGATACGGATATCATCAGTTTCAACGTCAAGGTCCAGGTCAACAGCGATGCCCTGCGGCCGGGCATGCGTTTCCAGTATATGGCAGGTGACTGACATGAAAGTATGGCACGTCTTGAAGCAGGAATGGCACTGGCTCTGGCAGGGGCGCTTTCCCGTCGCGGCGATCCTCTTCCTGCTGCCCCTGGCCTTTACCCTGGCCTTTGGTATCATTTACTATCAGAACTCGGTCGAACGGATCCCCCTGGTCATCTGCGACGAAGAGCAGTCCGTCGTCAGCCGGACCATCGTCCAGGCTTACAGCGATGCTGAAAAGTTCCAGCTCGTCGACCAGGTGACGCGGTCGGAAGATATGGTCGATGATTTGAACAGCGGCAAGGCCCTGGTCGGCCTGTACATCCCGGAGGATTTGTCCAAACAGGTCAAGCTGGGCAATCCCGTGCCGCTCATGCTGACGGTCAACTCGGCCAATAACATGTTCGGCAACGCCGCCCTGACGGCAGCCAGTGAAATCAACAAGACCTTGTTCGTCGGCATTGCGGCCAAACTCCTGGAAGCGGGCAACCAGCTGCCGGCAGCGGCCATGAATATGGCTTACCCCGTCCGCCTGGGCATCCGCATCGTCAACAATCCGACGGCCGGCTATACGCCGTTCATGCTGGCCGGTCTGACCATGAATGGCCTGCAGATTGCCATTATGCTCGTCTTGTGCCCCCTCATCGCCAGGGAGTTCCGGTATCATGGTTACGAGAAGTCCATCCCGTCGTGGCTGATCCTGGGCGCCAAGGTGCTCTGTGTACTGGTCATGGCGGTTCCTTCTTTTTTCCTCTCCCTGGGATTCTTATACTACAGCTTCGCCGTCCCCGTACAGGGTTCCCTGGCCGCCCTGGCCGTCATGATAACGGCTTTCTGCCTGGCCGTCGCCAGCATTATGGTCCTCTTTGCCGTGCTCAGTCCGGATGCAGTCATGTCCATCGAAATGCCCTTGCTCTATATCATGCCGGGCCTCTTGTACAGCGGCCTGAGCTGGCCTGATTTCTACATGAGCGACGTCGCTGCCGCCATTGCCCAGATTTTTCCCATGCGCCATGCTGCCGACAGCGTCCGCGATATCTTATTGGCCGGTTATGCGCCGGCGCTGGTTTCCCAGTCCCTGCAGCTGCTGCTCATGGGGGCCGGGGCCTTTGTCCTGGGAACGGCTATCTTTGCCCTGCGCCGCCGCTACGGCATGAAGACCGTCCTGGAATTGGCGACGGGCGGTCTGATTCACGGAAAGAAAGGAGGGCGGTCATAATGAGCATCTTGTCTCTGATCCGCCGGGAACTGGCCAATGCCTTTCTCCACGATGCCCGGCGGGCTATCTTTCTCTTTGGCGCCGCTACGGCCTACCTGATTCTCTTCGGCATCCTCTATTATCCCGGTGTCGTCAAGGAGATTCCGACAGTCGTCTGCGACGAAGAACATACGGCCTACAGCCGTCTCCTGATCCGCCAGGTCGATGATGACGAACGGCTGGGGCTGGTCCGCGTCGTCGCCGATGAAGGGGAGGCACTGGATATGCTGCGCCAGAAAGAGGTCTATGCCGCCGTCATCATTCCGGCCGATTTTTCTCATGATATCCTCAACGGCCGCAGCGCTAAAGTCCTGTTCATGCTCAACGGGGCCAATATCATTACGACCAATATCGCCACGACGGCTGGCAACGACATCGTCAATACCTTCAATACGCGCTTTGCCGCCCGGCAGGCGGCATTGCGGACCAGCGGCGATGAACAGATGCTGAAGAAGCGCATCTCACCGGTAGAGACGACACTGCGCGTCCTCAATAACCCGACCCAGAGTTACATGATGTTCTTCATGGTCGGCCTGGCCATGGCGGCCATGCAGCAGGGCATCTTCCTGGCTGTCGGCGCCGCCGTGCAAGGCGATTTCAAGGATACAGAAGGCCTGAAAGGCGCACCGAAGGCGGCCGTCCTGGTTGTCAAGGTCGCCGTGTACTGGCTGCTGTCCGTCTTGTCCTTTGCCCTGGTCTGCGTCATTTCTTACGGCTTGGGGATTCCCGACCGGGCATCGGTCACGGCCCTCTTGACCCTTGCGTCGGCCTTTTCTTTTGCCGCCGTGTCCCTGGGCCTCTTCGCGTCGTCCCTTTTCCACAACGAATTGCAGTTCGTCCGGGCGTCCATCATGTACACCGTGCCGGCCTTCATCTTCGGCGGCTATACGTGGCCCCTGGAAGCCATGGACCCAGTGACCCAGGTCGTCGCCCAGGCCTTTCCCATGGCCTGGATGTCCAACGCCGTCCGCGAACTCTTCCTGTCCGGCCATCTGGCCATGCTGAGCCATAACCTGACGGCCCTGACGGTCATGGGTGTCATTTTCCTCAGCCTGGGGAGCTGGATTTTCCTGCACAAGATAGATGGTGTAAAATAATTGTGGGGAAACTTTATCACAGTTTCGCCAGAAGACTCCTTCCTCTTAGGTAGGGGATGAATGGCGATGGATTTCGCAGGT
>OGYD01001700.1_pt1 | contig 15942 bp, 10 predicted proteins | sample 1576441 | NCBI WGS metagenome assembly OGYD01 (sample SAMEA3541537, study PRJEB24748) | human gut metagenome | biome: human gut; feature: human-associated habitat; material: faeces | place: China | collected 2012 | reverse complement strand
ATAGCCCTGCTCGTGGCCCTTCACGCTAAAGCCGCGGCCGTCCACGCGCAGTTTCGCACCCTGCGCTTCCCCGCTGTCGATGTAGCCCAGCACCTTGCTGCGGTGCGCGGAGGAGATGAGCGGCCCCATTTCGTTTTCCGGCGTCTGGTCGAGCCCCGGCCCGACGCGCAGCGCGGCAATCTGTTTTTCCAGCCGGGCGCAGAGGTCATCGGCGGTGTTATCCCCCACCGCCAGCACCACCGAGAGCGCCATGCAGCGCTCGCCCGCCGCGCCGTAGGCCGCGCCCATGATGGCGTTGGTCGCCATCTCCATGTCGGCATCCGGCATTAAAATGCAGTGGTTTTTCGCACCGCCCAGCGCCTGGCAGCGCTTACCGTGGGCGGACGCGGTCTGGTAAATGTATTCCGCAATCGGCGTGGAGCCGACAAAGCTCACCGCCTGCACGCGCGGGTCGGTCAGGAGCACGTCAACGGACTCTTTATCGCCCTGCACCACGTTGAAGACGCCGTCCGGCAGGCCGGCCTCTTTCAGCAGCTGCGCCAGCGCGAGCGCCAGAGAAGGGTCTTTTTCCGACGGTTTCAGCACGAAGGTATTCCCGGTCGCCAGCGCAATCGGGAACATCCACATCGGCACCATCGCCGGGAAGTTAAACGGCGTGATCCCGGCGCAGACGCCGAGCGGCTGCATCAGCGAGTGGCTGTCGACGCCGGTCCCGACGTTCGCCGAGTGTTCGCCCTTTTGCAGATGCGGAATGCCGCAGGCAAACTCCACCACTTCCAGGCCGCGGGTCAGTTCGCCCACCGCGTCGGAGAAGACCTTGCCGTGCTCTTCGCTGATGAGTCGGGCCAGGCGATCCATGTTCTCTTCCAGCAGCGCCTTGAAGCGGAACATCACGCGCGCGCGCTTAAGCGGAGCATGACGCGCCCACGCCGGAAACGCCTGCTGCGCGGCGGCAATCGCCTGCTCCGTTTCCTGTGCCGTACTCATCACCACCTGGCGGATCTGCTCGCCGGTGGCCGGGTTGAAGATCGCCTGAACGCGCTGGCCTGAACCGGTGACACATTCGCCGTGAATAAAATTCGCTACCGTCTCCATCCTTAACCTCTCGCTGTTGATACGTGACTGTGACCTGAACACTGTGTACTGAACACTATATATGAAACAAATATTCCATTTTAAGTTGAAATAAAATAAATGATGATTATTGTGATCAAGGATGGATTTTTATGTTAACAGCCAGCACCACTGACGCCGCGTGCGCTATTAAGGGTTCTCGGGCGAGGAAATGACTGAATCTTCTGTTTCATTTTTGCTGCCAGATGGATGGCCGACATTTAAAAGACGCGGTTTTGCGTTTAGAATCATATGACTGTATTTGGGGGATAACATGACGACAGCAACCAGCCTGAACGAACTGCAGCAGCAAATCCGCGATCGCTACGATAGCCTGAGCAAGAGGCTGCAGCAGGTCTCCCGCTACGTGCTGGACAATACCAACAGCGTGGCGTTTGATACGGTTGCCGTCATTGCCGAGCGCGCCGACGTGCCGCCCTCGACGCTGATCCGCTTTGCCAACGCCTTTGACTTCACCGGCTTCAACGAAATGAAACAGCTGTTTCGCATGAACCTGGTGGAGGAGACCGCCAGCTACAGCGACCGCGCCCGGCTGTTCCGCGAGATGGAGAGCGAGGCCGTGCCGGAAACGCCGCTCGATATCCTGCAGGAGTTTGCCCGCTCGAACGCGCAGGCGCTGCAGCAGCTGGCCGCCCGCGCCGAGCCGGAGATGCTGGAGCGCGCGGTACAGCTGCTGGCCGACGCCGATACCATCTACATCGCCGGACTGCGTCGATCCTTTAGCGTCGCCGCGTACCTCACCTATGCTCTGAGCCATCTGGAGTGCCGTCCTATCCTGCTCGACGGCATGGGCGGGATGCTGCGCGAGCAAATCAGCCGCATTAAGGCGCGCGACATCGTGGTGTCGATCAGCTTCTCGCCGTACGCGGAAGAGACGGTGATGGTCAGCGAAACCGCCGCCAGCGTCGGCGCGCGGCAGATCGTGATTACGGACAGCCAGATAAGCCCCCTGGCGACGTTCAGCGACCTCTGCTTTGTGGTGAAAGAGGCGCAGGTGGATGCGTTCCGATCTCAGTCGGCAACGCTGTGCCTGGTGCAGTCGCTGGTGGTGGCGCTGGCGTATCGGTTGGGTGAAGGGATGTAAGGCAATAAAAACCCCCTGCACAGGCAGAGGGTTTGCTTGTTAATTCAGTGAGAGATAATTCCCAACACATTGTTAATATCAGTATTTAATTATTAAAAATCGAACAATTAAAACAAATCCACTATCTAATACATTGCTAGCAATTCATACGAATTAGATCGTAGTTAAAATTAGTTTTGGATTAATTTGCTTGGGTTCGGTTAGACGCACACAATACACAGATATTAGTGAATCTAGAAGATAACGGAGCTAATCAAAACTTTACCCAGAAGCGTCGCTGGATTTACTTCATGCCGTTCTACCAGACAACACTCTGGTATGACCTTATGGGACGGTCAAGATATTGAAAAAATAGAGAATACGAACAGTTCGCTAAATAGCGATGTTAGGCTGACTTCTCAAAAAATGGTGGAGATTAAGACCCCTGCCAAATATTAAAATAGGAAAAAATGAATGCTAGAGAGTACAAAAGCAATTAGCCAAGTAAAACAGCGATCTTACATTTATGTAAATCAAGGGTATTAGTTATTATAAAGTTGACGCACCCTAATTATCTTATAAAATAACATTAGTTAAAAATATTTCCAAGACTGCTTTTAAAGCCTAAGCATCTTTAAAGGAAAATATTATTTTACTTTCCTCACTATTGCTCTGAAAACTGAAACCAACTTCATCAATATTATCAATTACACCATCCCAATCAAACTTTTGACAACTTATATTTCCCCACATATCCTCATAACACACTGAGAAGACCTTGACATCCAGTACACGTTCATTGAGCAAATAATTACCAAACTTTTCTTTAGACAACGTATTCGATATGCCAGAAAAAAATGACAGCTCAACATCATCATTACTGCATTCAACACCTATCCATTTGTGAATTTTAAAAGTTATTTCGCTAAATGAAATTCCATTTATGGTTAAATTTTTACTATCCATATCAGAAAAACTATTCTTTGCATTTATAGCGCTTTGCAACAGAAGTGCAAACTGAGATCTAGTTAAATTTGATAATATAACATCGTTACGCAATATCTCCTGCAAAGAGGACAAAACTTCATCCGTTGTAAATTCAGACTGCTTATAGAATGATTCAAGAACATCTGAATTACTAAGGTAATCTTTTAGATATTTAATTTCTGTATGTTTGTAATAATAACACTTATTAGAGACACAGAATACACTAATTGCTGGATTTGTTAAGAAGTTGCAATCCTTACCATAATATCGTGCCAATTCGCTTTGCTTGGCATTACTTGAGAATGAAAAAAGAACAGTAGGAGACTTGCCACCCATTGATTGAAACCGTCTAAATTTACTAATTGTTGTTTCAAGCTCTTTTAAAGTCAAAGTTGTTTTAATCTCAAAATTATATTTAACTGCCTCAACTGGCACAAAGACAAGATCGTTATTTATATATGGCGGTAATATTTCATTATCATAGATGATACTATCAGTTTCGTTTGACTGTTCTCCACAGGCATTCTCAATAACGCCTCTTGAGATCTCATACCTCCTTGGGATAACATCCTTAACTATTGACATCAATTCAACTTCGTTCATTCCACCTTTAATCCCTTGGTGCACTATATTTTTATTAACATAAAACTCTCTCTTTAACATTGTTATACGAGATAATATTTTTTCGGAAAGAATACTCACATTAAAACCCCATATTAATAATCACAAATAAATCACAAATTGTAATTTACAAAAAAATACATATTAGCGATTACATCCCTTTATATCTTTAAGAAGCTCCATGGATTCCACTTTGCGTAGTGAGTGTAACGTATTGTTATTATAAAAATTATAACTTTGTCAAGAATAAAATCTTTCACGCGATAAAAAAACCTCTGTTGAAACAGAGGTTCTTTATCAATATTACTCTTTTATACTACTGCTGTGTCGGCCTGCATAGGAAATATTGGCCAGAAAAGTCTCGCCACTCGGCGAGACTACACGTAAATCATTCCCACTCAATCGTAGCCGGTGGCTTACCGCTGATGTCATACACCACGCGGGAAATGCCGTTCACTTCGTTGATAATGCGGTTAGACACGCGGCCCAGGAAGTCATACGGCAGGTGCGCCCAGTGCGCGGTCATGAAGTCGATGGTTTCCACCGCACGCAGGGAAACAACCCAGTCGTACTTACGGCCATCGCCCATGACGCCAACGGAGCGAACCGGCAGGAACACGGTAAACGCCTGGCTCACTTTGTTGTACAGGTCAGCTTTGTGCAGCTCTTCGATGAAGATCGCGTCCGCGCGACGCAGCAGGTCGCAGTACTCTTTCTTCACTTCACCCAGCACGCGCACGCCCAGACCTGGACCCGGGAACGGGTGACGGTAGAGCATGTCGTACGGCAGACCCAGTTCCAGACCGATCTTACGCACTTCGTCTTTAAACAGCTCGCGCAGCGGTTCAACCAGACCCATCTTCATCTCTTTCGGCAGGCCGCCCACGTTGTGGTGAGATTTGATGACGTGCGCTTTACCGGTGGCGGAGGCCGCAGATTCGATCACGTCAGGGTAGATGGTACCCTGCGCCAGCCACTTCACGTCGTCCAGCTTCAGCGCTTCTTCGTCGAACACTTCCACGAACACGCGGCCGATGATCTTACGTTTCGCTTCCGGATCGTTCTCGCCTTTCAGCGCGTCCAGGAAGCGCTGCTCGCCTTCCACGTGAACGATGTTCAGACCGAAGTGGTCGCCGAACATGTCCATAACCTGCTGGGCTTCGTTCAGACGCAGCAGGCCGTTGTCCACGAAGACGCAGGTCAGGTTTTTGCCGATGGCGCGGTGCAGCAGCATCGCGGTCACGGAGGAGTCCACGCCGCCGGAGAGGCCGAGGATCACTTTGTCATCGCCAACCTGCTGGCGGATACGCTCAACGGCGTCGTCGATAATTTTTGCCGGGGTCCACAGGGCTTCACACTGGCAGATGTCGCGCACGAAGCGCTCCAGCATGCGCATACCCTGACGGGTGTGGGTCACTTCCGGGTGGAACTGCACGCCGTAGAAGCGTTTTTCTTCGTTCGCCATGATGGCAAACGGGCAGCTCTCGGTGCTGGCAACGGTCACGAAGTCAGACGGGATAGCGGTGACTTTGTCGCCGTGGCTCATCCACACGTCCAGCAGCGGTTTGCCGTCTGCGGTCAGGGAGTCTTCGATACCGCGCACCAGCGCGCTGTCGTTAACCACTTCAACCTGCGCATAGCCGAACTCGCGCTCGCTGGAGCCTTCTACGTGGCCGCCCAGCTGCATGGCCATGGTCTGCATACCGTAGCAAACGCCGAATACCGGCACGCCAGCTTCGAATACGTACTGCGGCGCGCGCGGGCTGTTTTCTTCGGTGGTGCTTTCCGGGCCGCCGGACAGGATGATGCCGCTTGGATTGAATTCGCGAATCTGTGCTTCCGTGACATCCCACGCCCACAGTTCACAGTAAACGCCCAGTTCACGCACGCGACGCGCCACCAGCTGAGTGTACTGAGAACCAAAGTCCAGGATGAGAATGCGATGTTTATGAATGTTTTCCGTCATTGACGCTAATTCCGAGGCAAGTGAAACAAAAACAGAGCGCCCGGCAGAAGCCGGGCGCGGAAATTAATCAGGAGCCCAGACGGTAGTTCGGGGACTCTTTGGTGATCGTCACGTCGTGAACGTGGCTCTCCTGGATACCCGCACCGCTGATGCGTACGAATTCCGCTTTAGTACGCAGCAGGTCAATGGTACCACAGCCGGTCAGACCCATACAGGAGCGCAGGCCGCCCATCTGCTGGTGAATGATCTCTTTCAGACGGCCTTTATAGGCAACGCGACCTTCGATACCTTCCGGCACCAGTTTGTCAGCGGCGTTATCGGTCTGGAAGTAACGGTCAGAGGAACCTTTGGACATCGCGCCCAGGGAACCCATACCGCGGTAAGATTTGTAAGAACGGCCCTGGTAGAGTTCGATTTCGCCCGGGGATTCTTCGGTACCGGCCAGCATAGAGCCCACCATCACCGCCGCTGCGCCCGCAGCGATCGCTTTCGCGATATCGCCAGAGAAGCGGATACCGCCATCAGCGATGACCGGAATACCGGTGCCTTCCAGCGCTTCAACCGCGTCAGACACGGCGGTGATCTGCGGAACGCCCACGCCGGTCACGATGCGCGTGGTACAGATAGAGCCAGGACCGATACCCACTTTCACCGCGCTGCAGCCAGCGTCAGCCAGCGCACGAGCGCCTGCGCCAGTAGCTACGTTACCGCCGATGATCTGCAGGTCAGGGTATTTGGCACGGGTATCACGGATACGCTGCAGAACGCCTTCAGAGTGGCCGTGAGAGGAGTCAATCAGCAGGACGTCAACGCCCGCGGCAACCAGCGCGTCAACGCGCTCTTCGTTACCGGCACCTGCGCCAACCGCAGCGCCTACGCGCAGACGGCCATGCTCGTCTTTACAGGCGTTAGGCTTACGTTCTGCTTTCTGGAAATCTTTAACGGTGATCATGCCGCGCAGGTGGAAGTTGCTGTCAACAACCAGCGCTTTTTCAACGCGTTTTTCGTGCATTTTTGCCAGCACCACGTCGCGGGTTTCACCTTCGCGAACGGTAACCAGACGCTCTTTTGGCGTCATGTACACGCTGACAGGCTGGTTCAGGTCAGTCACGAAACGCACGTCACGACCGGTAATAATACCGACCAGCTCGTTCTCTTCGGTCACCACCGGGTAACCGGCGAAGCCGTTACGCTCGGTCAGGGCTTTCACTTCGTGCAGGGTGGTGGTTGGCAGAACGGTCTGTGGGTCGGACACGATGCCGGATTCATGTTTCTTCACGCGGCGAACTTCTTCCGCCTGACGTTCGATAGACATGTTTTTGTGAATAAAGCCAATGCCACCTTCCTGTGCCAGGGCAATTGCCAGGCGCGCTTCAGTCACGGTGTCCATTGCCGCAGAGAGCATAGGAATGTTCAGGCGAATGGTTTTCGTCAACTGCGTGCTGAGATCGGCAGTATTCGGCAGAACGGTGGAATGAGCGGGAACGAGGAGGACGTCGTCAAACGTCAGTGCTTCTTTAGCGATACGTAGCATGGGCAATATCTCTGACCTGGGTGGTTAAATATTGCCGTGGCATTATACAGAGCGTAACCGATTGCATCTACACTTTTTTATAAAAAAGCTTGCGATTGCCTCTCAGCAGGTTACTATCGACTGAATAACTTGCTGATTTAGAATTTGATCCCGCTCACATGTTATCCTCTCAATCCCCCTCAATTTATACCGTCAGCCGCCTTAATCAGACGGTGCGTTTGCTGCTTGAGCAGGAAATGGGGCAGGTCTGGATCAGCGGTGAGATCTCTAACTTCACGCAGCCTTCCTCAGGCCACTGGTACTTTACGCTAAAAGACGATACCGCCCAGGTGCGCTGTGCGATGTTCCGCAACAGCAACCGCCGCGTGACGTTCCGTCCACAGCACGGCCAGCAGGTTCTGGTGCGCGCCAATATCACCCTCTATGAGCCGCGCGGTGATTATCAGATTATCGTCGAGAGCATGCAGCCTGCGGGCGAAGGTCTGCTGCAGCAGAAGTATGAACAGTTAAAGGCTAAGCTCTCGGAAGAGGGACTTTTCGACCAGCAGTTCAAAAAGCCGCTGCCCTCCCCTGCCCACTGCGTGGGGGTCATCACCTCGAAAACCGGTGCGGCACTGCACGATATTTTGCACGTTCTGAAGCGTCGCGACCCTTCCCTGCCCGTCATTATCTACCCGACCGCCGTGCAGGGTGACGATGCGCCGGGGCAGATTGTGCGCGCCATTGAGCTGGCGAACGCGCGTCAGGAGTGCGACGTCTTAATCGTCGGACGCGGCGGCGGCTCGCTGGAAGACTTGTGGAGCTTTAACGACGAGCGCGTGGCGCGGGCAATCTTTGCCAGCCTTATCCCCGTGGTGAGCGCCGTCGGCCACGAAACGGACGTAACGATCGCCGATTTTGTCGCGGATCTGCGCGCGCCGACGCCGTCCGCGGCGGCGGAAGTGGTCAGCCGCAACCAGCTGGAGCTGCTGCGTCAGATCCAGAGCGGCCAGCAGCGTCTTGAAATGGCGATGGACTACTACCTCGCCAACCGGACCCGGCGCTTTACCCAGCTTCATCACCGTCTACAGCAGCAGCACCCGCAGCTGCGTCTGGCGCGTCAGCAGACCGTGCTGGAGCGCCTGCGCCAGCGCATGAACGTGGCGATGGACACCCAGATCAAGCGCGCGGTGTCGCGCCAGCAGCGCGTGACGCAGCGTCTGAACCAGCAGAATCCGCAGCCGAAAATTTATCGTGCGCAAACGCGGATTCAGCAGCTTGAGTACCGTCTGGCGGAAACTCTCCGCGCGCGACTGAGCGCCACCCGCGAACGCTTTGGCAATGCGGTGACCCACCTTGAAGCGGTCAGCCCCCTCTCCACGCTGGCGCGCGGCTATAGCGTGACGACGGCAACGGACGGCAAGGTGCTGAAGCAAACCAAACAGGTGAGCGCCGGTGATGTGCTGACGACGCGTCTGTCAGACGGCTGGGTAGAAAGCGAAGTGAAATCAATTAAACCGGTGAAAAAGACGCGTCAGCGTAAAACCGGATAATTCTTCGCCGGTTACTTACTATACTGCTGCTATTCCCTTTTTTAATAAGGAGAGCAGCATGCCCCATCTTTATAGCGTGATTCCCCCGTATATTCTTCGCCGTATTATCGAAAGCGGTTCCGAACCGCAGCAGCGCTGTGCCCGCCAGACCTTAACCCACGTCCAGACGCTGATGGCCCATATGCCGGGCAAACCCGCCGCGCCGCACGTGAATAAAGCCGGACAGCTGGAGCGTGATATCTACGACGCGAAGCAGACCCAGGAGCTGCCGGGTACGCAGGTGCGTTACGAGGGACAGTCGTCGAACGGCGATGTGGCGGTAGACGAAGCGTACGAGTATTTGGGTATTACCCATGATTTCTTCTGGAAGGAATATCAGCGCGATTCGCTCGATAACAAAGGGCTTATTTTAACCGGCACCGTTCACTACGGTCGGGAATATCAGAACGCCTTCTGGAACGGTCAGCAGATGGTATTTGGCGACGGCGACGGGGAAATATTTAACCGCTTTACCATCGCCATAGACGTCGTGGCGCATGAGCTGAGCCACGGCGTGACCGAGACCGAAGCCGGGCTTATCTACTTTGAGCAGTCCGGCGCGCTGAACGAGTCGCTGTCGGACGTGTTTGGCTCGCTGGTGAAGCAGTACCGTCTGAAGCAAACCGCCGATAAAGCAGACTGGCTGATTGGTGAAGGGCTGCTGGCAAAAGGCATCAACGGCAAAGGGCTGCGCTCGATGTCTGAACCGGGCACCGCCTACAACGATCCGCTGCTCGGCAAAGACCCGCAGCCTGCACACATGAAGGATTTCATCAAAACGCGTGAGGATAACGGCGGCGTGCACCTGAACTCCGGCATCCCCAACCGGGCATTTTATCTGGCCGCGACGGCGATTGGCGGCTACGCCTGGGAAAAAGCGGGTTATGCCTGGTACGACACGGTTTGCGATCGCAATCTGGCGCAGGATGCGGATTTTGAGGCCTTCGCAAAACTGACGGTAGCACACGGAGAGAAACGTTCCGGCGGCGACGTTGGGGCGGCTATAAAACAAGCCTGGGAACAGGTGGGAGTGTTGTAAATGCAGGTTCCGGAACTGACGGATGACGCCGTGGTTGAGCTGGCCCGGGAAGGCGGCGTCGCTTTTATTCCCAAGCTGAGCGGCCAGCGCACCATCGCGCTCTCCTCGCTCAATGAGGCCCAGCGCCAGCGCCTGGTCAGCATCCTGGAGCAGGCCTTTCCGCGCGGTCAGCCGCCGGGACAGGCCTCGTCACCCGGCAGCGGCGACCAGCGCTATTTCCGCATCCAGATCATCTGGACCGGGCAAAATCAGTCGCACTATGCCGATATCATCGTGCTGGTGCCGGAGCAGGAGGCGCCCGAGTCGCTGGTCGAGCTGTGGCAGAAAGGCGAAGGCTGCGTGTGCGATTAACCTTCGGCCCGAACAAATTCCACGCGTTTTTTGGAGATAAGACCGTGGCCGTTCTGGCAGAAATAATCCACTGCCCCGCAGGCTTTTAAGACCTGGAGTGGCTGATGGCACTCCGGGCAGCGGGCTTCAAGCGCAATATCCTTATTACAGCTCTCGCAGTGTGCCACCCCGTTCAGGGGCTCAAGCGGTGCATGGCAATCCGGGCAGGTAATCGTCATGGTGACTCCTTAAAAGCATTCTGGTCTGCGATCATTTTACCACGTCGCGTTCAGTGCGGGCCACGCAGCTGTTGCTGTAACGCCAGCAGCAGTTCCACTTCCGCTATCCTGCGGCGCGTCGTGCGGCTCACCTCGTGCGGATCCCGTTCAAAAAGACTGCTGGTGCCCAGAATATGCCCGGCAAGACAGAACTCGTAGAGTGTCCCGGGAATATGCCAGCGCTGAATGTTCTCACCCTCAATCAGCTCAAGCACATCCTCCGCGCCGCGCCGGTCGTGGCTGATGATGCGCCCGTCGCGCAAACAGAGCCGTAATCCTTTTTGCCCGCCCGCGGGTCCCGCGTATTTGTTAAGCCAGATATCCACCGGCACGCCGCTGATGCGGCCCTGAAGATGCGCCTCGCCCTCCGCCGTGGACAGGTCGCCTTTTGCGATAGCGCGGCCCAGGCGGTCTTTAGCCGTGACGACCTGCAGGGTCATATCATCACTTCCGCCCAGATAACGCACCGTTTCGCGCAGCATCGCCAGCACGTGCGTACCGATATCCAGAATCACGCCGTCCGGGTGGCGAAGCGTACGCGCGTCCGGCTCGCCGGTGGCAAAGTTAAGCGCGATGGGTTCCCCTGCGGCGTTAAATCCGCTCGGCTCCTGCAAAAAGCCGTCTATTTTGACGATGTCAGAGACGCTGCCAACCAGCGACCGCTTTACCGTTTCGATGCGCGCCATCCAGTGATCGAGCGCCAGCACGCGGGAAGCAGCGTCGGGGTTTGCCAGCAGCGCGTTGAGCTTTTCGATTTGGGGAAGCGTGGCGACGATCGGTTTTTCAATCACAATCCGCGGAACGGCCGAGGCTATGGCCTGTTCCAGCACCTCGAGGTGGTGCAGCGATGCGGTGGTAATAAAGAGAGTATCAAGCGGTACGGCGAGAAGTTCCGTAAGCGAAGCGCAGCGCGTGACGCCTTCAGGCTGCCTGGTGGGGAGAACATCAAATCCAAAACAATGAACCGCGTGACCATAAAGGCGACGTAAGGCGGGCAGATACGCGGTTTCCACGACCGCACCAAGACCGACAAATCCTAACTGCATAGTTTCACCTCAGGGAATCGATGCCGGGGCATAACGCCGCCCCGGCAAGCCCGAGGTTTATGAGGCGTTAGCAGCCGGTTTAGTCTGCGCATTTTCCAGCATGCGACGTACCGGAACAATGAGGACGATCAGTACCGCGGCACAAATCAGCAGCGCGACGGAGCAGCGCGCAAAGAGATCCGGCAGCATATCCAGCTGGTCGGCCTTCACGTGGCCGCCAATCAGACCCGCCGCCAGGTTACCCAGCGCGCTCGCACAGAACCACAGCCCCATCATCTGGCCGCGCATTCTCTCCGGCGCCAGCAGCGTCATGGTCGCCAGGCCAATCGGGCTGAGACACAGCTCGCCGAGCGTCAGCATCAGGATACTGCCCACCAGCCAGAACGGCGATACGCCCGCCCCACCGCTGCTCAGCACGTTCTGTGCCGCCAGCATCATCAGGCCAAAGCCCGCTGCGGCACACAGGATACCGATAACAAACTTGGTGATGCTGCTCGGACGAATGTTCATGCTCGCCAGCTTCGGCCACGCCCAGCTGAACACCGGTGCCAGCAGGATGATGAACAGGGCGTTGATTGACTGGAACCACACCGCCGGGATTTCGAAATCGCCGATCATGCGGTTAGTGTAGTCGTTGGCAAACAGGTTGAACGAGGTTGGCTTCTGCTCAAACGCGGACCAGAAGAACGCCGCGGAGATCAGCAGAATAAAGCAGACCAGCAGTCTGGCGCGCTCTTTGCGGTTCAGTCCTGCAAAAACAAACAGATAAATAAAGTAGAGGGCAACGGATGCCGCAATCACGTAAACCAGCACGCTGGCTACCGCGACCGGGTTAATCACAATCACACCCTGCGTAATCAGCGTCACGATCGTTGCCACGCCTGCCGCCAGCGCCAGCAGCCAGGCGCCCACGCCGTTACGCTTCACCACCGGGCTGTTCCAGGTGGAGTCGAGGCCGACTTCGCCGTCATAGCGTTTCATTGCCGGAACGGCAAACACGCGGAAGATAATCAGCGCCACCAGCATCCCGATACCGCCAATACCAAAGCCCCAGTGCCAGCCGTGGGTTTTGATCAGCCAGCCGGAAATCAGCGGGGCAATGAACGAGCCCATGTTGATGCCCATATAGAATAGCGAGAAACCGCCGTCACGGCGCGCGTCGCCTTTTTTATACAGGGTACCGACCATTACCGAGATACAGGTCTTAAACAGCCCGGAGCCGAGCACGATGAACATCAGGCCGATAAAGAACAGGTTATTGCCCATGATGGCCGAGAGCGCAATCGACAGGTGACCGAGCGCAATCAGGATCGAACCGTACCAGACGGCTCTCTGCTGGCCGAGCCAGTTATCCGCCAGCCAGCCGCCCGGCAGCGCGGCCAGGTACATGGTACCGGCAAAGATACCGACAATCGCCGAGGCGTTTTCACGCGCCAGGCCCATCCCGCCGTCATAGACGGTGGCAGCCATAAACAGGATCAGTAACGGACGAATGCCGTAAAACGAGAAACGCTCCCACATCTCGGTGAAGAACAGCGAACCGAGCGGATACGGATGGCCGAAGAACGTTCGGCTTTCTTTTTGATTAACAGAGGATTGCATATTTCTCCCGAAAGGTATGTCGTCGTGCTTGTAAACACCAGCATGTACGCCGGCCAGTTACGTATCTGGCCGATTTTTTACATGCGGCGAAAAGTTGGTTAACCATTTGATAACCAGGCGCTAGTTTTGTCTAGTACCGGACCCTGGACTTTAAGATGAAAATTCGACGATTGTCTACTTTCTTAGATTTAAACTTGGTTAAAAGTGAATAGTGATTGACTTCACACAGAGAAAACCGGCGGTATGAATGGGCAAAAAAAAGCCCGCGAGAGTCGCGGGCTTTCGTGCGTTCAGCAAAGCTTATTTGCTTTTCTTAATGTGCTTAATCAGACGCTTACGCTTGCGCATCTGGTTCGGCGTCAGGGTGTTGCGCTTGTTGGCGAACGGGTTTTCCCCTTCCTTGAACTGGATACGGATAGGCGTGCCCATCACGTCCAGCGATTTACGGAAGTAGTTCATCAGGTAGCGCTTGTAGGAATCCGGCAGGTCTTTCACCTGGTTGCCGTGAATCACCACGATTGGTGGGTTATAACCACCGGCGTGGGCGTATTTCAGCTTCACGCGACGGCCGCGCACCAGCGGCGGCTGATGGTCTTCCGCAGCCATATTCATGATACGGGTCAGCATGGCGGTGCTCTGACGACGGGTGGAGCTGTCGTAAGCTTCGCGCACGGATTCGAACAGGTTACCCACGCCGCTGCCGTGCAGCGCAGAGATGAAGTGTACGCGAGCAAAGTCGATAAAGCCCAGACGGAAGTCGAGGGTCTCTTTCACCTGCTCACGCACTTCATTGCTCAGGCCATCCCATTTGTTGACCACGATAACCAGTGAGCGCCCACTATTGAGGATAAAGCCGAGCAGAGAGAGGTCCTGATCGGAGATCCCTTCGCGCGCGTCGATAACCAGCAGCACGACGTTGGCATCTTCAATCGCCTGCAGGGTTTTGATAACGGAGAATTTTTCCACCACATCGGTGATTTTCCCGCGCTTACGCACCCCGGCGGTGTCGATGAGGACATACTCACGCTCATCGCGCTGCATCGGGATGTAGATGCTGTCGCGGGTGGTGCCCGGCATGTCGTACACGACCACGCGCTCTTCACCCAGAATACGGTTAGTAAGTGTAGACTTACCTACGTTTGGACGACCCACGATGGCCAGCTTGATCGGCAGATCCTGCGGGTTGAAGTCGTCTTCAGGCTCTTCTTCTTCGCCCGCTTCGCCGTCTTCGAACTGCGCCCAGTATTCCGCGTCTTCGTCCACCTCTTCCGGCGGGTTCACTTCGTCAACCCACGGCAGCAGAACGGTTTCCAGCAGGCTGGTGACGCCACGGCCATGCGATGCCGCGATAGGGTAGATCTCACCCAGACCCAGTGACCAGAAATCTGCGATGGCCTGATCGGCATCGATGCCGTCGGTTTTGTTCGCCACCAGGAAGGTTGGCTTTTCGCGTGAACGCAGGTGTTTAGCGATAGCGGAGTCCGCCGGCATCAGGCCAGCGCGCGCGTCCACCATGAACAGCACCACGTCCGCTTCTTCAATCGCCAGCAGCGACTGTTCCGCCATGCGGGTTTCCACGCCGTCTTCTGTGCCGTCAATACCACCGGTATCAATACAGATGAACTCGCGTCCTTCCACCTCTGCACGACCGTACTTACGGTCACGCGTCAGCCCCGGGAAATCCGCAACCAGCGCATCACGGGTGCGTGTTAAACGGTTAAAAAGAGTGGATTTTCCAACGTTAGGGCGCCCGACAAGCGCGACCACAGGTACCATGTTTGAAGCCTCATAAAATTCAAAATAACGTCGCTTTCGCGGCGTTTTTAAAAATGTCAAAACGGCTCCTGAGTGAACAGGAGCCGTTTAGTATACTACAACCGCCGGGTAATTAACGCGTGATCGCGTACAGCGTGCCGTCTTTTGCCTGAATCAGCAGTTTGCCGTCGGCCACGACCGGGTCGGTCAGGAAACCAGAGCTGTCGACTTTTTGCTGTGCAACAAAGCGGCCATTATCCGGATCGATCCAGTGCATATACCCTTCGCTGTCGCCCACAACCAGGCTACCGTTGTACAGCGCTGGCGCAGTCAGCAGACGGTGCAGCAGATCGCTTTGCGTCCACAGCGTCACGCCGCCTTCGGTGCTCAGGGCCAGCAGACGGTCGTTCTGGTCAACCATATAGATACGGTTACCTTCAACGATGAAATCATTCACCGAGCCCAGCTCACGTTTCCACATGATCTGGCCGCTGCGCAGATCCAACGCGGTCAGGTTGCCGTTGTAGGCCAGCGCGTAAACCACACCGTTAACGATGACCGGCGTTGTGTCCACGTCGCTCAGACGGTCAATTTCCGTTGAGCCAGTGGCCTGAGAGATACGCTGCTGCCAGATCATCTGGCCCTGCTGCATCAGCACGGCGCTTACGCGACCGTTGTCGCCGCCGACAATGGCAGCACCAAATGCGGTAGCCGGGGCAGATTCGCCACGCAGAGAGAGCGCAGGCATATCGAGGTTAACGGTCCATTTCACCAGGCCGTCCGCTTCGTTCAGCGCCTGCAGCTGGCCGTTGCTGGTATGAATCAGCACCAGGCCATCGCTCACCACCGGACGAGAGAGGGATTCCCCCGCCACGGTCGTTTGCCAGGCAATGGAACCGTCGCTGCTGTTCAGGGCATAAACCTGCGCTTTTTCGCTGCCCACGTAGACGTGGCCACCGGCAACGGTCAGGCCGCCAGACAGCAGTGCAGGCTTACGGGAGAACCAGCCATCTTTT
>OGYD01001695.1_pt1 | contig 15969 bp, 10 predicted proteins | sample 1576441 | NCBI WGS metagenome assembly OGYD01 (sample SAMEA3541537, study PRJEB24748) | human gut metagenome | biome: human gut; feature: human-associated habitat; material: faeces | place: China | collected 2012 | reverse complement strand
GCAGACGGGATGGAGACGGCATAGGATAGCATCCAGCGAGACGGATTCAGGACGGGCTATCTGCCCGGGCAGAACGGGCCTCTACACCAACTTTCTCGACACTACCGGGTGGCTCTCTGTTTCATGCAGCACAAAGCATTGCCGCTCTCCTCAGCCGATACGGCCCTTTGGCTTGGCAGCATCCGCACCGACCGACTGGAAATATGAAACATTGTCGTCTACCTGGCATAGCCACCCGTCCGACAATCTGCAGCATGAAAGGAGCCCCTCGACCACTTTGAAGTCGAGGGGCTTCTTCGATTCGATCTGCAGCGCTGTACCTAGACTTTCAGTGTGATGAGCTTGTCATACCAGCTCTGCGCCTTCGAGATGTACTCGTTATGCTGCGAGCCGCCAACAGCCAGCGATGCAGGGCAGGACGTGCTGCTGCACTCGTTGTGGCCGACGACATTGACGCCCCATTGGGGCCTTCCGAGCTGATATACGATGCAGAGCACTGCAACAAGCTTGGAGCCAGCGTTGATGGTTGCCTCAGTCAGTCTCCAGCCATTCCTGTCAGAAGAACCGGGAGCATCTGCGTGCTCGATACCGATAGACTCGAGGTTGGTGTTCCAGTTGCCTGCCTGCCAAGCGGTATCGGAATCATAGACAAGCTGGCCTACCGTACCGTTTGTCTCAACCTGATAATGAGCCGATGCCTCGCGGGTCTGCCAGGTGTTCCAGCATCCCTCAGTCGTGAGCGACCCGGCATTGTGATGGATCACGATCTTCTTGATATAGTGCTGGACCCCGTCGTAATAGCGGCCTTCCATATAGTTCTTGTTCATATGGACTTCTTTGACCGTGCCGGACCAATAGGGGCTGTTCTTGAGCCAGCAATAGCTGTATCCCGTCTGGGGCGCCAGCTGAATGTCTCCGCCATCAGATACCCGATAGTAGCGCTTATTGGAAGGAGAGTACCACGTGGACTTCGTGGTAGCCTCGAATCCGGCAGTCGTGATGTAGCGCTTCTTGCCGTTGTCGTATACGATTTCATCGGTCTGCACCTTGCTGCCCGAGATGAGCAGCCTATCACCGGCAGGAGATGTGAACCATCCGTTTGATGGCACAGCAGTGCCGTACCAGGAGGGTCCAGCGCTCTTTGTGTATATCCATCCCAGACTGACAAGGTGATCGCGCTCAGATACCTGCGTCGTGTAGTGATGCGTAGCGATCTTTGCGTAAGGATTGAAGAGCGTGTAGACAGGAAGTGCCTTATTTGTATCGGAGAACCAGCCTACACCTTCGTTGGTCCATCCAATCTTAATGAGGCTCTTGCGCTCATCAGCGTTGGCAGTGTAGTAGTGGTCTCCGCTCCACTGGTTATAGAGACGGTAGACCTTCACTGTAGAGTAGGTGGGAGAGAACCAGGAGACGGACTCTCCCGACCAGCCGATAGCAATCAGATTGGTTGCCTCATAAGTATTGACCGTAAAGAAGTGCTCTCCCGACCATTTGTTGTAGAGACGATAGAGAGGTACCTTGCCCGTCGTATCATAGCCAGCTGCTGAAGCGGCTGTGGCGGTCTCTGCAGACTTGGCTTCTGCTATCTTTTCCGTACTCGCGGCTGCTGCAGCGGCAGTGTCTTCTGCTGAAGAGGTGCTGCCTTCCTTCGCGGAAGCGGCACTTTCGGAAGATGCCTTCTCGCCCTCCGTTGAGGCACCGGCCTCCGAAGATTCCGCAGCAGATGCTGCCTTGCTGCTGTCTGCAGCTGCAGACGCTGAATTGCCTGTGCCCTCTGTGTCCTTCTTGTCACTTGCAGCTGTGCTCTCGCTGGAAGAGCATTTTGCTGCATCAGCCTCATCGCTCGTCTCTGCCTTGTCCGAGCTCTTCTGAGCCTTTGCAGAAGAAGCGGCTGCAGTGTCATCTGCCGCTTCGGTCTTGCTGGCAGCTGCTTCGGAAGCTGAATCCGACTTGCTGGATTTCTCTTCCTCTGCGGCAGCCGAAGAAAGCTGGGTCCCTGCCGTGCTCTGCGTTTCAGCGGCAGTGCTGCTCGCCGTTTCCGTTGCAGATGCCACTACGGCCTCGGCTGTCTTCGTGCTGCTGACAGTCTCCTGCACTTCCTGCACTGTCTGTCCATCTGCTGCCAGAGCCCGCACAGGCATGCAGACGAGCGCAAGCGTTATGACGCAGGCAGGCAGAGCACAGCGACCGAATCTGAACATTCTTGCCTGATGCAGTATGGTGATGCCTCCCGACTACGATCTGATAGCATCGCTGCCACCAGATTCCCTTCCCGATGAAAAGCCATAGCAGCGGATTGCCTTAGAACCACAGATGTCTAGCGCTCGGGGCTTTTCTATTACTGGACGTTAATCCTCCAGCATACGATGCAGGGAGGATTTTACTCCCATTTCACGTTGCTGCATCGAATCTCAAAAGCCGCCAGCTGCAATCAGACAGCTGGCGGATAGGTAGGCTATTCCATGTTCTCCAGATATTCCTGGAGCTCTTCCTCCCAGTCGGGCATGTGGAAGCCTGCCGCCTCGAGCTTATGGAGCGAGAGGGCGGAGTGCACCGGCCTGGGGGCGATGGGGCCCTTGGCGGATGCATAGTACTCGGCGGTGGAGACAGGCTTCACGGCATCGCCGTTGCCGTTCCTCTGCTCGAAGACGGCACGTGCTATGTCCGCCCAGCTCCTGACAGCTCCCGATCCTGTGCAGCCGTAGGTGCCGCATGCGGCATGGGTGTCCAGGAGATGGAAGATGGCTGCCGCCATGTCCCTGGTGAACGTGAGCCTTCCCAGCTGGTCGTCCACGACCGTGACCTGGGAGAGGCTGTCATCGGGGTCTGCACACCTGTCGGAGAGAGCCGCCATCGTCTTCACGAAGTTGTGCCCCTCGCCTATGACCCATGAGGAACGCAGGATATAGTGCCTCGGGCATCCTGCCACGGCAAGGTCGCCTGCCGCCTTGGACTGGCCGTAGACGGAGAGGGGGCTGAAGGGCTCGTCCTCCGCATGGAGCTCCCTCGTCCCGTCGAAGACGTAGTCCGAGGAGATGTGGACGAGGCGGATGCCGTGCTCCGCGCAGGTGCGGGCGAGCAGCGCCGGCCCCTGGGCATTGGCCTTCCAGCAGGAGATGCGGCCCTCGGGGGTCTCGGCCCTGTCCACTGCCGTCCAGGCCCCGCAGTTGATCACGGTTCCGTAGAGGTCCCAGTCGTACCGGGAGTAGGCCTCGGGGTCTGCCATGTCGAAGGTGTCGATGTCGCAGAAGTCGAAGGAGGAGGCGATGCCGCGCTCCTCGGCGAGCCGCCTCACGGCGCGTCCCAGCTGGCCCCTGCATCCCGTGACGAGCGTCCTCTTCGGCGCCATGGGCACGACGTCCGCAAGCATCGGATGGTGCAGGTCCGCCTCGGAGAGCGTGGCCTCGGAGAGCGGGATGGGCCACTGGATACCGAGCTCGGGGTCCGCCAGGTTCACGAAGGTATAGGTGCGCTTGAGCTCCGCAGACCAGTGGGCATCGACGAGGTAGGTGTAGGCGGTCCCGTCCTCCAATGCCTGGAAGGAGTTGCCGACGCCCCTGGGGACGTATATCGCGCGCGACGGGTCGAGGATGCAGGTATAGGCCTTCCCGAATGTGGCAGAGCCCTCCCTGAGGTCCACCCAGGCTCCGAAGACCGAGCCTGTGGCGACCGATATGAACTTGTCCCAGGGCTCCGCATGGATGCCGCGCGTGACGCCCCTCTCCGCGTTGAAGGAGATGTTGTTCTGCACGACATGGAGGTCGGGGATCCCGAGCGCCACCATCTTGGCCCTCTGCCAGTTCTCCTTGAACCAGCCTCTGGCATCCCCATGCACGGAGAGCTCCACGACCTTGAGGCCCTCTATCCCTGTCTCCGTGACAGAGAGATCCTTCTCGAATGCGAAATCGGACATGCTTTCCCCCTACTGCCCCTGCTCCGCGTACTTCCGCTCGGTGGCCTCCTTGGCGGGGCGCCACCAGTCCTCGTGTTCCCGGTACCAGTCGATCGTCTGGGCGAGCCCTTCCGCGAAGTCGGTATGGACGGGATGCCAGCCGAGCTCGCGCTCGAGCTTCGTGGGGTCGATCGCATACCTCCTGTCGTGGCCCGGCCTGTCGCGCACCCAGTCGAAGGCATCCTCGGGCTGTCCCATGAGGGAAAGGATGGCCTTCAGGACCTCGATGTTGCTCCTCTCGCCATTGGCGCCGATGAGATAGGTCTCGCCTATCCTCCCCTTCGTGAGGATGTCCCAGACGGCGCGGGAGTGGTCCTCGGTATGGATCCAGTCGCGCACGTTCTCGCCAGTGCCGTAGAGCTTGGGCCGGATGCCGCAGAGGATGTTCGTGACCTGTCTCGGAATGAACTTCTCCACATGCTGGTAGGGGCCGTAGTTGTTGGAGCAGTTGGAGATGGTCGCACGGAGCCCATAGGTCCTCTCCCAGGCGCGGACCAGGAGGTCGGACGATGCCTTCGTGGAGGAGTAGGGGCTGCTCGGCCTGTAGGGGTCGTCCGGCTCGAAGCGCCTCGGCTCGTCCAGGGCGAGGTCGCCATACACCTCGTCCGTGCTTATGTGGTGGTAGCGGACGTCGTACTTCCTTGCAGCCTGCAGGAGCCTGTAGGTGCCCACGACGTTCGTCTGCACGAAGGGCTCGGGGTCGGCTATCGAGTTGTCGTTGTGGGACTCCGCCGCATAGTGGACGATCGCGTCATGGCCAGGCACGACCTCGTCCAGCAGGTCCGCATCGCAGATGTCGCCCACGACGAGCTCCACCTGAGACTCCGGGAGGCCTGCTATGTTTGCGGGGTTCCCCGCATAGGTGAGCTTGTCGAGGACCGTGATGTGGCACTCGGGGTGGTTCCTGGCCACCCAGCGCACGAAGTTGGACCCGATGAAGCCGCAGCCGCCCGTGACGACGATGTTTGTGGGCTCGAAGATGTCTGCCATTGATCTATTCACATCCTGCTATCGGTTGAATGATTGATGATATAGGTGCTTCTAGTCGTCTCTCGTGAACTGGATGCGGCGGTCAAGCACCTTCCTGAGGTGCTGGCCATAGGGGCTGTTGCCGTATTCCTCGGCTGCCACCTCGAGCTGCTCCTCGGTAATCCAGCCACGCTCATAGGCAATCTCCTCGATCACGGAGATCATGATGCCCTGAGACATCTCGATGGTCCGCACGAAGTTCGATGCCTCGAAGAGGGAGTCCATCGTGCCGGTATCGAGCCAGGCATAGCCACGGCCCAGCGTCACCACATCGAGGCTTCCTGCCTTGAGATACATCTCGTTGAGCGTCGTGATCTCAAGCTCTCCTCGGGCAGACGGCTTCACTTCCTTGGCCATATCGCACACACGGGAGTCGTAGAAGTAGAGGCCCGTCACGGCGTAGTTCGACTTCGGATGCTCCGGCTTCTCCTCGATGGAGATGGCATGGCCATCCTTGTCGAACTCCACGACGCCGAAGCGCTCAGGATCGTCCACGTAGTAGCCGAAGACCGTGGCTCCCCCAGCATGCTCTGCCTTGTCCACAGCACGGCGCAGATGCCTCGAGAGGCCATTGCCGTAGAAGATGTTGTCTCCCAGGATGAGGGCACAGGAATCGCCGTCGATGAAGTCCTCGCCGATGATGAAGGCCTGGGCCAGGCCATCAGGAGATGGCTGCACAGCATAGCTGAGCGAGATGCCATACTGCGACCCACTACCCAGAAGCGCCTGGAAACGAGGAAGGTCTGTCGGTGTCGAGATGATGAGGATATCCCGGATGCCTGCCAGCATGAGGGTGGACAGTGGATAGTAGATCATCGGCTTGTCGTAGACCGGCAGAAGCTGCTTCGAGGTGACCCGTGTCAGAGGATAGAGACGCGTTCCGGAGCCTCCAGCAAGAATGATGCCTTTCATAGGGCGTTCCATTTCCTTTCGAAGGAAGCCTTTACTCGCCAACCTCTATTATTATATGGAACGTCGTTTCGAGCGGAGGAGTCAGCATGCCCAGAGCCTCAATCATCATCCCCTGCTATAACGCCGAGAAATATCTTCCCGATACGCTCAGGAGCGCACAGAGCCAGACCGAGCGCGATATCGAGATCATCTGCGTCGACAACAATTCGACGGATTCCACAAGAGAGATCCTCGAGAAGGCAGCCCAGGAGGACAGCCGCATCCGCATTCTCGAAGAGAAGACTCCGGGCGAAGGCCCAGCCAGGCAGGCGGGGCTTGCTGCCAACACAGGCACATGGCTCTACTTCCTTGATGCTGACGACCTTATGGAGCCCCAGCTCCTCGAGCGCGCCATCGCCACAGGTGAAGGCAAAGACGCTGACCTCGTCATCTTCCGTACCTGCACCCTGAATGACAAGACCGGCGAAGTCATGCCGATCGGCTATTCCTATCTGCGCGACTGGCTGCCCCAGGATATGGATGTTTTCGATCCGCATGAGTGGCCGAAGAGAATTCTCAACTCATTCCAGAACTGGGTGCACAACAAGCTCTTCAGAGCATCCTTCGTGCAGGAACGTGGCCTTGCCTTCCAGCCAGTCCATAGGACAGCAGATCTCCTCTTCACCTGCCGTGCTCTCACCGAGGCACACCGTATCGCGCTGCTCGACGAGTTCCTGCACAAGTACCGCATCAACAATGCAAACAGCGCGATGGCAACAAGCGACAGCTATCCGCTTGACTTCTATGAGGCGCTCATAGCCTTGAAAGACACGCTGAAGGAACAGGGCACCTGGAGCCTCTACCATGATTCCTATATCAGCTGGGCTGCCATCAGCGTCATTGCCAACCTGGAAACGGCACGCTCCCTTGAAGGCTTTACCACTATTGCAGACAGGATGAAGCAGGGCGGACTCAGGGAGCTCGACCTGGCCGATGCAGACATTTCATCTCTCGAAAGCCCCTGGCACCAGCAGCGTATCCAGGATATCCTCCATCTTCCTCTGACGGAGCTGGTCTTTGCCCACTACGCGGACCTCAAAATCAGGCGTGATGGCTGCGAAGACCACGCATCGCGTGTCCGCATGGAGAATGCAGACCTCAGGGCAGAGATAGAGGGCCTCAAAGACCGCATCTCTGAGCTGGAGCATGAAATCGAGCTCAGAAACAAGGCCATAGAGGGCTTCGAGGATTCCACGTCATTCAAGATAGGCCGCTGCATCACGGCACCAGCCCGTGGACTGCGTGACAGGATGCAGAAGCGACGTTGAGGAGCCTAGCTGCATTCGTATTCGCTTTCATGAATGCACAAAGCAACTTCAATGAGAAGGACATTGCAGGCTTCCAGCCGAGAGGCGAAAGCCTGCATCTTTGAGCAAATGTCCTGCATCCAACACCAAATAGGTGCAGCTATCAGGTGAAGTGTCTCAGAACATAAAGAGATAGGAGACCTCTTTTCCGGCGTCATATCCCTTCACAAGGAAGACACTATAGGGAAGCGGTTCTCCCTCATGCTTGTCCGTGTCGTACCAGTATATGTACTTGCGGAACAGCGCCATCTGGGAATTGGGCTTGATATAGGTGCCCTTTGGCCAAATCTCAATCGTGTCAATCTTTTCGAGCATGGCACCGCTATTCCGGACGGTCCAGTTATGTGCCGCACTCGGCGTTCCGCTGCTGTCATCGGTAGCATATGGATCGGCTTCGTAGACTACGCTCCCTTAGTTCCCGGTGTATGAGAGGGTGGCAAGACGTGCGACATAGTGGTCTCCCACCTTTGTGATGTTTGAAAGACGTCCTCCATAGGTGCGCTTGATTTCGGGGTAGACATGCCAGTCGGTTGCAGTGTATATGCCGTCAAGATACAAATCGAGTCTGGCATCATCATGACGTGCCAATTGATCGAAGATATATATCGGATCACCGAAATAGCCACGGCTAAACGAAGACAGCGCCTTGGGATACACTGCTTCGATCATTGCCAGCTCTTCCGCAGACAGCTCATTGTCGTCCCCCGAATACCAGGCAATGCCCTCCTGTGTCCAGCCAATTGAGCCAAGATAGTCATATTCGGACTTAGATATCGTAAAGAAGTGTGTTCCCTGTGTCAGCCAGGGATTGAAAAGGCGATACACCTCATGGCCGCTGGATGCAGCGGCAGAATGGTAGGCAACGCCTTCCTTCCTCCACCCAATGGTGCCCAGATGGTTGTATTCATCAAGGCTGCGGGTGTAGTGATGGTCGCCGCTGTAGGGATTGTAGAGACGGTAAACCTCATCTCCCGAGGCTGGTGCGGTCCAGGCAAGCTTCTCGCCGTTCCATCCTGCCCTGCGGCACGAATCGTATTCATCAAGGTTCGTCGTGAACAGATGCTCTCCCGACCATCTGTTGTACAGGCGCCATACCTCAGTTCCACCGGCAGCATACGCACTGTCAGGTACTGCCAGCACGATCAGGAGCGCAAGCATCAATCCACCTGCAAGCCTGGACAGAATCGCTGCAGCACGGTGCCCTTCCTGCTTCGTAGCCACTTCTCCTCCTTAGGACAAGAGCTACCGTCTCTTCATTTCGTTATCCGCTCTGGGTCTCTCAATATCTTCTAGTACGGTTACATGAGTATGCAGGATCAAGCAGTCCTACGCCTCATTCGCCGACCATTCAATGGTGTTGGGAAACCTTGAGCGTTTCTGAATCTTATAGTATTTCTTGCATCCGCTCTTACTAGGCGATATCCGTCAACGTCTGCTTTGGGAGGTCCTATGAAGACCCGCAGCCACCACATCTTCAGATTGATTGGCATAACGTTTCTATTTGCGCTGCTGCTATTGCCGCATGCTGCCCACGCAGCAGACTCCACCCAATATGTACCGCAATTCGATCCCTCATCCTTCTCCGTCACCCCCAAGAGGGCGACTGCAGGGGACACCGTGACCTTCTCCGCAAAGGCAAGCGCGGGTTCGGCCAAGCTCAATGACAGCATGCAGCTCCACTTTGTCATGCCAATCTCGAAGCAGGACCGCACGGTCTGGCTCTACGACAAGGACGGCGACGGGACCTATGTGGGCACGATGTCCGTCAGCAGCGACATGGAGCCGGGGGAATGGAACGCACGCTTCATCTCCGTCGATGATTCTGCGGGATACTCGGGCATATACAGCGGGGAGGGCGTATCGGGGCTCAGCTTCGAGGTCACAAAAGACACAATATCTGACAGAAGGACCATCCGCTATAAGGACGGCATGGACGGTCAGGCATTCGAAGATGTGACATACTCCTGCAGCGATGGAGATGCAACACCTCCATTCTCAGGAACATTCAAAGATGGCTATTGGACCATTACTGGCTGGTCTCCAGATGTCGCCAAGACCGTAGATGGCGATGCCGTCTACACAGCCAAGCTCGAAGGCCATCCCGACTATTCAGCCTATGTTGATGAAGGCGAGATCGCCCTGTCGTACAAGGAAGACGGCAACAGCACATCCTTTGCATCCTGGACTGTCGACGATTCATCTATCGGGCATATCACCGGTTCAACAATCGGGCTTTATACACCAAGCGGCATCGAGTATTCATCCACATTCCAGCCGGAAAAAGTTGGTCACACAAAGGTATCCCTGCAGGTCTGGGGTCGCGGCACCATCGCAACCTTCTATGTCGAGGTGCTACCAAGCCGCAAGATCGATATCTCCAATGGATCGATAGAAGGCATTCCCGAAAGCATTATCTACACACCTAACAGCAATGCCGTTTCTCCAAAGATTTCCGTGGGTGGCAAGACCCTCCAGGAAGGTACCGACTACGCTCTCGAATTCACGGGGACAGATGATACCGGGACCGCCACAGTGAAGGCTACCGGAAAGGGAATGTATAAGGGGGATCTTTCTACCACATACCAGATACTGCCGAGGCCTCTCTCTGATGTGAGTCTAGATAAGATTCCAGACCAGGCATATGCAGGTGCTGCAATTGAGCCAACACCTTCACTGTCCTACAACAGCACCACACTTGTTGCCGGAACAGACTATGTAGCGTCATACCATGATAACGAAGCCATTGGGACCGCCAGTGTCTCTCTCACGGGAGCAGGCAACTATTCCGGAACAGTTGCCACAAGCTTCGTGATCTATGGAGATATGACACAGGCTACAGTAGAAAGAATTCCTGATCAGCTGTATTCCGGCAATCCAATCACCCCATCAGTCGTAGTCAAACTATTTGACCTAAGCCTTCAGGACACATCCGACTACGGCGTGTCGTATTCCAACAACATCGAAGCTGGAACGGCCACCGTAACTATTACGGGCAATGGCAGTGCATACCGCGGATTCGCGACAAAAACGTTCCGAATTGTCACCCCAGTGTCCATGTACCGCCTTTACAATCGATGGAGCGGAGAGCATCTCTTTACTGCAAGCGCCGATGAATATGCCTTCCTTGCCTCGATTGGATGGACCCAGGAAGGCATTGCCTGGAAATCTCCCTCCGCATCCGATACCCCTGTCTATCGACTCTACAATCCCTATAGCGGTGACCATTTCTACACGAGCGATAAGACAGAGTATGACTATCTTGGCTCTATCGGATGGAATCAGGAAGGCATCTCGTTCTACTCTGCGGATACAACCACAGGCATCCCCATCTACAGGCTCTTCAATAAATGGTTGACCCAGGGCACGCATCTCTTCACGACCAGCGCAGATGAATACCGGCAGCTCGGAAGCATCGGCTGGAACCAGGAAGGCATAGCATTCTACGGTCTGGATGCATAGACATTACAATCAAAATTCTGGCAAACAATGCTCAGAGATCGAGCATCGGTCTCTGAGCATTTTCGTATGTCAATGCCTACTTTGTTCTTTGCGCGGTCAGTCTATGTCCCGTACCAGGCAATTCCCTCATCTTTCCAGCCCAGCGAGACAAGGTTGTCACGCTCCGCGGCACTCAGGGTGTAGTTGTGGGTACCGATGGTCTCGTAGGGGTTGAACTGCCTGTAGAGTGGCTCTCCCGAAGCGGCAGGAGCTGTATGCCATGCCATTTCCTCGCCGTTCCAGCCTATGGTCTGAAGCGATGCATATTCAGAAGAGCTCGTGGTATAGAGGTGGTCGCCAGAATAGGGATTGTAGAGGCGGTAGACGCTGCCTCCGCTCGTAGGCGCGTACCAGCCAATCCCTTCATAGTTCCATCCAATCGAGCTCAGATGGTCACGCTCGCTCGAAGACAGCGTATAGAGATGCTCTCCTGAATAGGGGTTGTAGAGACGATAGACCTCGACAGATGATTCTCTGAGCCTGAAGTCAAGGTCGACATTGCCGGATATGCCGTCGACGCTTCCCTTGGATGTGCACTGCCAGTATCTGTAATCCCCTGTATAGGTGCACTCGGAGTTGTACTGGGCCACCCAGCGCGACCAGCTGCCGAAGGAAGAATCTGTCAGATAGTTCGTCCACCAGTTGAGATTGGCATAGACTCCCGGCACATACCCTTCATCGGCGATCTTCTCGCAGAACTGCGTAGCAATTGTCGCAAGCGAAGATGTGCTCTTGGGCAGGGACGCATCCTCAAGGTCGTAGTAGATAGGAAGTGTCGGATGGAGGCCAGAGATGGCATTCAGCACATACTCAGCCTCGCAGGTACCCGCTTCAGAAGAGATGCTGAGGTTTGCATAGGAGTAGTGATAGATGCCATAAGGAATGCCCAGACTCTCGCAGGCAGCAGCATTCTGCTTCAGATATCTGTCTTGCTGGCTGGCATCCGTCATATCATCGAGCCAGCCGTAGCTGCTGCGGATGATTGCAAAATCTATCCCATCGGCAGCAACCGATTCCCAATCTATCGATCCCTGATGCGAGGAGACGTCAATCCCTTTGGCCACAGCATTCGGAATCACCGACCCGCTGCTCGAAATATAGCCCGCACTTGTCTTGGACCAGGCTGTCGCTGCAGAAGACATGTGCCCTCCTATTCCGCTGCACTGGTATCAGGCTGGCTTACTGCTTCGCCCATGTCATACCTGAAGCTCTCTGGCAGGTCGTTCTTCATGCGGTAGAGGATGTCCTCGACTGAATCATCCGTCCCTTCTGCCTCCTCTGCCTGTGCTGTGACGGGAAGAACGAATGCCGGCAGAGCCGCAGCAAGACCAAAGAATGACCTTCTGGTAAGAAGACCCACGAATATCTCCTATGCATCTGAATGCTGCCCATGCGTTCCAGCCTCCCAAGCGGAGAGACCTCTTCTATAAGGAAGCGTTGGGCGTCTTGTTGATTGCTGCAGACCACTATACCTATACCAACCTTCAGGTTCTCTTATGATGCCTGAACAGCTCATGAGCTCATGAATATGCCAGAAGGATAAAGAATGAGAAGCTGGCTCTTCCTGGGAATATCTCTCTTTCTCTCCCCTCTTCCTGCAACCTCATTCCATGTCTCTACAAGAAACGGAGCAGCACCGCAGAGGATGCTGCTCCGTTCAGAAGGCAAATATCTGCTGGAAGCAGAGCCTACACGTTCAATGCGTAGAACTCGATGCCTTCCTGATGCCAGCCAAGCTGGCCAAGGTGTTTGTACTCCTCCGCATCGGCGGTATAGAGGTGCGTGCCCTGCGTCAGCCACGGGTTGAAGAGACGGTAGATGGGCTTCTTCGAGCTCACGCCCACCGAGTCATCGACCGAGTAGAAGGCAATTCCTTCCTTCCTCCAGCCAATCTTCTCGAGGCTGTCATACTCGGACTTGTTCGACGTATAGAAGTGGTCACCGCTATAGGGGTTGTACATGCGGTAGACCGGCGTCTTGGATGTCGAAGGGGACACCCAGGCCACATTCTCGCCGTCCCAGCCGATCTTGATGAGACCGTCGTACTCCGACTTGCTCGTCGTGAAGAGATGCTCTCCCGACCATCTGTTGTACAGACGGTACACCTTGACAGTGGCATTCTGGCCATCCACCCACTGCTTGTACTCGACGCTCGAACCCTTGAGCACTGCGTCATCAGCAACGGCAGGCAGCTGGACCATAAGCTTGGCACCTGCCATCACGCTGAGCGACTGAAGATCTTCCTTGCGGGTGACGCCGTTGTTCGGATAGCGGTAGGAGTACTCCTCGACACGCGTCGTGGCGTCGAACGGGGAGTCAGACGTGACGATGAGCTGATAGGTCGTTCCCAGAGGAATATAGATGATCTGGTTCCCATCTTCCTTCCTTGCATGAATCCAGTCGTTCGTGCGGGAGACCACTGCACCATTCTGGAACGTAGCCTCGGTGGCGCCGCTCTCCTGGTTCACGACCGCAACCTGGACGGAAGCAGGAAGCGTGACCATGCGATATCCTGCGCACTGAGAGCTCGTAGGAGACACGGTAGGCTGGGAGTTCGTCTCTGCCATGCGTACGAAGGAAAGCGCAACCTCGTCCATATGAGGAAGCATGAGGTAGCTCGTGTACTTGGCAAGGGTGCCGGTGTACCAGCCGCCACTCGTTGCCACATCATGCGCAGCAACGCCGGTCAGGGCATCGACGACAATCTTTGCCTGGGCCTTGAACTTGATTCTCGCAGCCTCGGTATTGTCGATCATGCCTGCCTTGGAGTAGGCATCGGTCAGGATGTCCGGGAACTTCTTCAGGAGCACGAGTGGAAGGCCATCGTATGCCTCCTTCTGCTCAGCCACGTAATTCGAGACCACGCCTCTCTGCGACGAGGAAGCACCGACATAGAGAGCGCTGACTTCAGCAAATGCCACCTGCTCGGTCTTGGCATAGAAGCCCCTTAAGAGCGGCGTCTCGACAACGAGGTTTGCAAGGCCCGTCGTGAACTCCCTCTGATTGCTGAACGGCGGCGTGATGATTGAGTTCAGAGATTCCGTTCCTGCCGCATCGGCAGCGCCGGAACCATCCTGCGTCGTAACAGATTCGGACTTGGCGGAAGCAGCATCTGCGTCATCAGTAGAGGTAGCGCCCTGTGCCGCACCCTCGGTCACGACATCGAGCAGGACCTCAGGCATGGAAGGCACGCCTTGAGCGTCTCCTGCAAGACCGAGGGAATCCACTGCATCTGCACCGTCTGTCGACTCAAGCGAAAGCGCATTGGAGGCAGCAGAGCTCAGGCGCGTCGGCGTGAGCTCGCTGACGTTGTAGGTGACATCGGAGTTCAGCACTTTCAGCTCGGCATTGATGGCAGCCTCGGTCGTCTGGTAGCCGCCTTCCACATCGTTCGGTGCAGCATGGAAGAGATGGTCCTGTCCGTAGCGGGTGAAGCCCCACTCGCTCATAGCGACCTTGGGAACCAGGTCTGCAGTATTCACGAAGTTGTGGATGTTGTTGAACATCGCATCATGGGCATCGGATGCCGTCGTGCCCTGAGGAGTGGCGAAGCAGTAGGCAAAGAGATTGTCGCCCGAGTACTTCCCTTCCCGGTCATAGCGGGCGGCTGTGAGGTTGGCAACAGCAGAGGTGCGGCTATAGCCGACAATCCAGAGCTTGACACGCTGGCCCTGGAAGCGCTCAAGGTACTCGTCGATGCGTTCCTTGAAGAGGTCTGCCGTCTGCGAGAAGCCGGTGTGCTCACCTGTAGAGCCAACCAGCATGTTCTGGTACCACTCGAGGTTGTACATGAGGCCGCGGCCGCCAGCAAACACGAGCTTGTAGGCACCCTGGTCATCCGTCATGTCGCGCGATGCGATGAACGTGCCGATGGTTCCCTCTTCAGCGCTGGGAGAGGTGAGATCATGCTCATCGAAGTCCTTGAAGCCAAGCTCGGTTGCAAGGGCTCTGATGTTCACGTCTCCATCTGTGTACTGGTTGTCATCCCAGGACATGGCGCGGGGACCCAGAGCCATCTCCATGCAGAGCGACATGTCTGCCAGAGGAAGCGAATACTCAGAGGATGTTCCGCTGAAATACGTATCGCTCCAGTGGTACGCCATAGGGATGTTCTTCGAGTCGGACAGGGAATCCGAGCACTTGTAGAAGACACCATCTATCGCAGTAGGATCGTCCTCCGCCAAAGCGACCGACGGAACCGCAAGGACAGCAAGCGCAGACAGGACGATAGCCAGCGCCAGCAGCAATGGCACCATCCGTCCTGTGCACCTCTGCCTCGTGCCGGAATCTCCGGCATGCAAGCACTTCTCCATGTACGTTTGCCTCCTTCAGTCAAGGATCTGCCGAAGAAGCTTCCATTCGGCTGCATTCATGGCCGAAAAGGCAACTCCTATCAGAAAAAGCATCATCTACTTGAAGCGTAGTTCAGCTTCTGATTTGCAGGTGGTCCACACTTGACGGGGAACGGTCAAGTTCGGCCTCATCCTGAATCACAGAAGCTACCTGATTTCCCAGCGCGTCATACCGTCCACGACAAAATGCGCAGGGGCAGATGCATTGCATTCCGGCCCCTGCGCATCTATGCACTATGAAGAAGAGTTTCTGCTATGAGGCAGATACGACCTTCCAGACCGTATACGGCCCTTCAGCTGCCACCTTCTCCAGATGAGCCGTTTCGGTATTGGCCTGGCTGACATCTCCTGTTGCCAGCCAATACGTACACCCCAAAGTCTTGAGGTCGTCCGCTGTCAGGTGCACCATTATGAGGTCGCTCTGCATCACTTCGAAAGAGGTAGAAGAAGCTGCCCCCACTTCTATGTGAGCATAGCGGTTATAGGCATCCTGATATTGTCCATCAGGGTCGATCTTTCCCCACAGCGACATATGAGGATAGGTATTGACGCTGTTGATGGTTGGCAGCCCATGGGCCACAAGATCCTGACTCAATACGTAAGAACCAGTCGCCCAGGCGCCCTCGCCCTCATCCATTGATACCTGCTGAGCCAATTGTGCAGGCACATTCTCTTCGAGAGCCTGCGCACCTTGCTGGACTGGATTCACGAAGGCACCCGGCAGAAGCAGCGGCACGGCCATCACGAGCGCTGCCGCACCATTGATTGCTGCGTGATTCCCTGCCTCCAAAGCAAGAAGGACAGCTGCAAGGCAGAATGTGGCAACGAAGAGAACGACGCCTATCGAAAGACGCATTGCCTGAGGATTCGCAAGGCG
>OGYD01001693.1_pt1 | contig 15982 bp, 6 predicted proteins | sample 1576441 | NCBI WGS metagenome assembly OGYD01 (sample SAMEA3541537, study PRJEB24748) | human gut metagenome | biome: human gut; feature: human-associated habitat; material: faeces | place: China | collected 2012 | reverse complement strand
GGCTGCAAGGATGAGTAATTGTGACAGCATGATAAGAAAGATGCCACAGGGGTATGATACGCAGCTTATGTCAGAGGGAGAGAATATATCACAGGGACAAAGACAGCTGCTTTCGATTGCAAGGGCATTTCTTGCACAGCCTAAGATTCTTATACTGGATGAGGCGACTTCTAGTGTTGATACAAGAACTGAAAAGCATATACAGGATGCTATGGTTAAGCTTATGAAGGACAGGACAAGTCTTATAATAGCCCATAGGCTTTCGACTATACAGGATGCAGATCTTATAGTTGTTATGGATGAGGGAAGGATTGCTGAGACAGGCAGCCATGCAAATCTTCTTGCTAAGAAAGGAAAATATTACCAGCTTTATATGACACAATTTGCAGGATGTGCAACTTAGTGTTATAATTACGTACTACGATGTTAGTGGTATAAGATTTTTTCACTGATATCTTGAATTTCCATAAAAGCTATAGGAGAGATGACATATGCAGAAACTTTCGTGCCGGACGGCATGCGCATGGGCCAGTCTCCGCTGTATGCGGCAGGCGTCTTCTATCTGCAGGAGCCAAGCGCCATGACCCCGGCGTCCCGCCTCCCGATCGAACCGGGTGAGCGTGTGCTCGATCTCTGCGCCGCACCGGGCGGCAAGGCAACCGAGCTGAATGCGCGCCTGAAAGGAACCGGCCTTCTCGTCGCCAATGACATCAGCAACGCCCGCGCCAAAGCACTGCTGCGCAATCTGGAGCTGTTCGGAAGTGAAAACGTGCTTGTCACCAATGAGACACCGGCAGGCCTTGCAGACGTCTTCCCGGGCTTCTTCGATAAAATCCTCGTGGATGCACCGTGCTCCGGCGAGGGCATGTTCCGGAAAGACGAGGCAGTCATCGGCACCTGGACCCCGGAGAGGCCGGATTTCTTTGCGGATCTGCAGCGCGAGATCACCTCGAATGCTGTCAAAATGCTGCGTCCGGGCGGCCTCATGATGTATTCGACGTGTACCTTCGCCCCGCAGGAGGACGAGGGAACCGTTTCTTTCCTTCTGGAAAACTTCCCGGAAATGGAACTGATCGAGATGGAAGGCTACGAAGGTTTTTCAAAAGGCAATCCAGTCTGGGGAAACGGCGATCCGGAGATCGAAAAGACCGTGCGCATCTGGCCGCATAAAATGAACGGCGAGGGCCATTACCTTGCCCTGTTCCGCAAAAAAGGCGAAGCCATTCCTTATGAGACAGAAGAAAAACCGATCGAAAAGAAAAACAAAAAACAGAAAAACCGGAAAAAAGACCGCGGAACGGAAGCACCGGGTCCGTCGAAAGCAGAAAAACAGATCCTTTCCGATTTCCTGTCCCGGATGACAGCACCGATCCCGGTGGAGGAACTGGAAGTCCGCGCCGGAAAAGTATACCATTCCCCGTCCCTGCCGGATGGCGTGCGGAATCTTCATTTCCTGCGGAACGGTCTGTATCTCGGTGAACTGAAAAAAGACCGTTTCGAGCCGTCACAGCCGTTTGCCGTGACACTCTCCGCGGACAAGTTCAAAGATTACATGAATTTAAAGGCAGATGACGAGCGTACCGAAAAATATCTCCACGGTGAGACAATTTCCGTAGAGCCGGGAGAGACCGCATCGCCGTCGGGCTGGAAGCTGGTCTGCGTCGATGGATTCGGCCTTGGATGGGGCAAACTGGTCAATGGAACCTTGAAAAATAAGTACCCTGTTGGATGGAGAAAGTAGAAAAATCATGCCAGTTTTTGCAGGAAAAACGTCGAAATATTACAAAGTTATTAACAGAAATTAAAAAAGACTTTCATTTCAGACATACTTGTGTTATAATGGCAAAGTACGGCGGGAAAAAAGGCCCATTTTCCGCAGTAACTTGGAGTGACAATCAGCAACAGAACGTAATAAGTATGAGGTGTACGACATGAAAAAAAAGAAATTATTCAGCCTGGTTTTGGCCACAGTGCTTACGGCAGCAACCGTTCTGCCATGCTATGGTGCCAGTACAAAGGAGAAAATTTCAAATGCTCAGGCAGAACAGGCTGCCGCACAGTCTCAGCTTGACAGCATACAGAGCAGGATTGACGAACTCAATTCCAAAAAGGGACAATCAGAAGAATATCTTTCCGAACTGAACCAGCAGCTGGACGATCTGCAGAACCGTCTGCAGGAGCTTCAGGATCAGTATGATGCGAAGCAGAACGAACTGGTACAGATTCAGGCAGATCTGGAAGATGCAAAAGCAAAAGAAGAAGAGCAGTACGAGGCGATGAAGCTCCGTATCCAGTATATGTATGAAAATTCCTCCGGAAACGGATACATGGCAATGCTCTTTTCTTCCAAAAGCATTTCAGAGCTGATCAGCCGGGCAGAATACATACAGAAAATTTCCGATTTCGACCGCGATCTTATGCAGGAGTATGAGGACACGGTAGACCAGGTAAAAGAAAAAGAAACACAGGTGCAGGAAGAGCAGGCAGCGATCGTAGAACTGCAGCAGCAGAGCAGCGATCAGCAGGAAGCCATTCAGGAGCTGTACGCAGCAGCTTATCAGGAACTCCGTACCTACTCCGCAGAGCTGGACGATGCAAAATCCAGCGAGAGTGCACTGGTAGATGAAATCAACAGCAAAGCAGATGCAATCAATGACCTGATCCGTCAGGCGAAAGAAGAGGAGATTGCAGCGCAGAAGAAAGCAGAAGAGGAAGCAGCCGCAGCAGCCGCCGCACAGCAGGCTGCCGCAGAAGCTGAGGCAGAGGCCGCCAGAAAACAGGCAGCCGAGGCCGCAAGAGTCGCAGCCGCAGAAGCAGCAAATGCCGCAGCGAAAGCAGATACCGATACAAGCAGCAGCTCCGGAAGCAGTTCTTCGGACAGCAGCGCATCCTCCACGACAACGGGGAGTCCATCCGCGTCAGATACTTCCAGCAGCTCCTCCAGCGGAACATACCTTGGAAGATTTAAACTGACAGGCTATTGCTCCTGTTCCATCTGTACCGGACAGTGGTCCGGCGGATCCACCGCGAGCGGAACCACACCGACCGCAGGAAGAACGATCGCCATGGGCGGTGTACCATTCGGAACGAAACTGATGATCAACGGCACCGCAACATGATTGGCGAAGTGGTCGACGTGCTTGGAAAGGCTGGCAACAACGACGTGGAGATGAACACCATCCTCGCGCAGTACGGCTTGCCGTATAAGTATCCGAAGAACGTGGAGGAGGCTGCCGAGAAGATTTCGGCGGAGATAACGCCGGAGGACTACGCCGAGCGCGAGGACTTCCGCGACGTGTTCACCTGCACCATCGACCCGAAGGATGCAAAGGACTTCGACGACGCGCTCTCCATCCGACAACTCAAGGACGGACTCTGGGAGGTGGGCGTTCACATCGCCGACGTGTCGCACTACGTCACAGAAGGCTCCGTGATAGACAAGGAGGCTGTGAAGCGCGCCACGAGCATCTACCTCGTCGACCGCACCATACCGATGCTCCCCGAACGCCTCTGCAACTTCATCTGCTCGCTCCGACCTGATGAGGAGAAACTGGCGTTCTCCGTAATCTTCAACCTCGACGAGGACGCTAACGTGAAGGCATACCGCATTGTGCACACCGTTATCAAGTCGAATCGCCGCTACGCCTACGAAGAGGTACAGGAGCTGCTCGAGCAGAACGGCGTGGTAGACGGCACGGGTGAACCCGCACCTGCAGCACCCAAGGGTGGATACAAGGGCGAGAATGCCGATGCGCTCATCATGCTCGACCGACTGGCTAAGAAGCTGCGCGCAGCACGCTTCAAGAATGGCTCCGTGAAGTTCGACCGCGAAGAGCTGCACTTCGACGTAGACGAGAAGGGCAAACCGGTGCGCTGCTACTTCAAGCGTTCGAAGGATGCCAACAAGCTCATCGAGGAGTTCATGCTCCTCGCCAACCGCACCGTGGCTGAGTCGGTGGGCAAGGTGGCGAAGGGCAAGAAGCCGAAGACGCTGCCTTATCGTGTGCACGACAACCCCGACCCGACAAAGCTCGAGACGCTGCGCGAGTTCGTGGTGAAGTTCGGCTACAAGATGAAGACCGACGGTACGAAGGGTGCTCTCGCCAAGTCGCTCAACACGCTCATGTCGGCGTGCGAGGGCAAGCGCGAGCAGAACCTCATACAGACCGTGGCACTGCGCGCCATGATGAAGGCGAAGTACTCTATCCACAATATCGGACACTTCGGACTGGCGTTCGACTACTACACCCACTTCACGTCGCCTATCCGCCGCTACCCCGACACGATGGTTCACCGACTCATCACACGCTACCAGCAGGGCGGACGCTCTGCCAACAAGGAGCACTACGAGGAGCTTTGCGAGCACTCGTCGGAGATGGAGCAGGTGGCTGCCAACGCCGAGCGCGACTCTATCAAGTACAAGGCTGTGGAGTTCATGTCTGAACGTGTGGGCAACGTCTACGATGCGCACATCTCAGGCATACAGTCGTACGGCATCTACTGCGAGATTGACGAGAACCACTGCGAGGGTCTTGTGCCGATGCGCGACCTCGACGACGACTACTACGACTTCGACGAGCGCAACTACTGTCTCGTGGGCAGACGCCACCACAACAAGTATCAGCTTGGCGACCCCATACGCATCAAGGTGGCAAGTGCCAATCTCGAAAAGAAACAGCTCGACTTCACTTTAGCAGGGGGTGCAGTTGTCTCAACTGCACCAACCAAGCAAAAAACCGAGTAGAAGTGACACCATTATCTTGATTGGTGTACTTGATTGGTGCACTTGAGACAAGTGCACCCCCTGCAAGCACCCCCTGCCCCTCGACAACATTTCTCACCCTCTAACCCCCAACCCCATCATGCCCCACATTACCTTCCTCAACCGTCATTCCGACATACTCATTCGGTGTGGTCACTTGCCTCATTGGTTTCAGCCAGAGGCGGTGCAGTTCATCACCTTTCGTCTTGCCGACTCGCTCCCGCAGACCAAGCTGCAGGAACTGGCACTCATGCGCGAGGCATTAGGACGACGCGAGACGAAGGAGGGGGAGTTGACGGCAGAGGAGGAACGTTTGGAAGAAATAGTGGATGGGTGGTTGATGCAAGGATATGGCGGTTGTGTGTTGAGCAATGCGCAGTGCAGGCAGTTTGTTGAGGATGCGTTGTTCTTCAACGATAAGCAGACGTATCACCTTCATGCCTTCGTCATCATGCCCAACCATGTTCATATACTACTGTCGCCAATTGGAGAAAACAGCGTTATCCCTATCGTCAGTAAGTTGAAGCGCTACTCATCGCGTATGATAAAACAATGTGTAGCGACTGATGGTAATGTTTGGCAGCGCGAGATGTTCGATCGTATGATGCGAGGAGAAGACGACTTCGCACATAAACTTGCGTATATTGTTAATAACCCTAACGGATTGCCGGAAGATAGCTATTCATTATATGTAGCAGAGAATGTGCAGTATCTGCTGTAAGGGCTTTCAGGGGGTGCACTTGTCTCAAGTGCACCAATCGAGTAGTAGTGCACCAAGTAAGCAAGAAGTGCGCCAATAGTTTTGTTGGTGCACTTGAGACAAGTGCACCCCCTTGAGAGACACCTGCACCCCTTGGTGGCACCCCCCCCCTCTGCTCCTGAAGTGTTAAAGATGTTAATATTATAAAAACGCAATAAGCATTTGTTCTTTGTTATATAAAAAATGTGTATTTTTGCAAGGCGAATGGAAGTGTATTTGCCACTTTTGCATTCTCTAACTTACATTATTTATATAAATAAAAACTTAATCAATTTTACTAAATACAAATCTTATGGCGAATTTATCCCGTAAAACATTGACTCTCGCAGCAGGTCTCGTACTTTCTGTGATGAGCGCTAACGCACAGCAGATGCGTGAAGGTTACGTAGAAGCTGGTAAGAACACTGGCAGCGAAAACTTCCACACCCTTATTCAGGGTTGGACTCCAGGCAACCAGGTGACAGCAGACGACAACTTCTATATCTCACGTGTTAAGCCACGTGCTCGTTTCCGCAACGAGGCTACTCAGGTGCGTCTTGATCTCAATGCGAAGAACGACAAGAAGCTCATCGCTTGGATTCCGGTAAACAACTCTGACTTCAACGCACTTCCTAACGGCGTATTTGACTCGGAGGTATTCTCTATGTGGTCGTACGTTACACACTGGGGTAACTGGACATCTCCGCTCGGACGTATCCCGGCTGCTTTCCTCGACGTAGCTCACAAGAACGGTGTTGGTGTATCAGGTGTAGCTTCTATTCCTAACGCAAGCCTCAGCGCAAGTTGGGCGGCATGCCTTAAGGGTCTTGCTTCTCTGGACGTAGACAAGACTTCTAAGTTCTTGCAGTACTATGGTATCGACGGTCTCGGCTACAACTCTGAGTTCTACGGCGGTGGCGCTTATGTTAAGGGCGTACGCACATTCCACGCAGCCCTCGTTAAGAAGATGTTGCCGGTTAACCCGATCTTTGAGAACTTCTGGTATGACGGTACAAACGACTACGGTCAGGTTTCATTCGACGGTGGTCTCGGCAATCATAACAAGGAGACATTCGGTGACAGCAAGAACGTACGTACATCACTCTTCTTCAACTACAACTGGAACCGTGGTCAGCTCGCTCCTTCAGTAGCATTCGCAGAGAAGCTCGGTCGCGATCCGCTCGATATCTACTGCGGTGTGAACATGCAGGGTGGCGAGCCTGGTGGTACATCATGGTCGTTGCTGCCAGATCAGCGCGTTTCTATCGGTCTTTGGGGTGCTCACTCACAGAACATGTTCTGGGAGAGCCGTTCAGAGCTCGGTTCGTCTGACGAGATGAAGCAGTTCGCTTACCTCCGTCGTACAGAGTGCTACTTCGGTGGCGGCAACCGCAACCCGGTTATCACTCCGTCTATTGTTGACAAGCACCAGTACACAGCATACAACCCGACTTGGCACGGTATGGCTGCATTCATGACAGCACGTTCGCCGCTGAGCTGGGATCTCGCTGAGGAGCCGTTCATCACTTACTTCAACCTCGGTAACGGTAAGTTCTTCAACCTTAACGGCGAGCGCAAGGTAAACTCTCCTTGGTACAACGTAGGTATGCAGGACTACCTGCCGACATGGCACTTCTGGTTCGCTAACAAGCTCCTCGGACGTACAGCAGCTGACGTTCCTGCTAAAGGACTCGATGCACAGTTCGTATGGGACGATGCTTACTTCGGAGGTTCTACACTCAAGATTTCTGGTACAACAGCTAACGAGTATCTCCACCTCTTCAAGACAAAGTACGCTTTGAAGAAGGGTGACGTTATCACTGTTCGCTATAAGCTCAACGAGGGTGCTACCGACCTCGACCTCGTTCTCTCTGCAGAGGGCAGCGAGAGCACAGGCGTAGCTTACAACCTCTGCAAGGCAGACCGTGTAGCTGACGTTAACGACTGGGTTAAGCAGACATTCACGGTAGGTTCTGACTTCGACGGCAAGACTCTTGCTCTCGTAGCTCTCAACTTCAAGAACGCTAAGGACCTCAACCTCATGCTCGGCGAGTTCTCTATCGTTCGCGGCAAGGCGGCTACACCGGCTGCTCCGGTTATCGACGCAGCTAACACCAAGATGCTCTACAACAGCAAGGCTGGTATGGACGCTAAGATCATCTTCAACATGCCTAACAACAAGGCAGCTGGCGAGCCGTGCTACAACCTCGACGTTAAGACATCTCACTTCCGTCTCTACGCTCAGGAAGAGGGTAAGGAGCCGATGTTCATGGGTACAACAACATCTTGGGCAGGTCTCTACTACTCAATCCCGGTTGAGAAGGTGAATAGCAAGGTACGCCTCGGTGTTTCTGCAGTAGCTCTCGATCACAAAACAGAGTCTGAAATCGCTTGGAGCAACTACATGGAGCCTGCTACATACGTTTACAACGACGATATCCAGAGCAACAAGAAGACTATCAAGCCGAACGAGGAGTTCACACTCAGCTACATCGACCCTGAGCACCCGGCTGCTAAGTGGGAGATCGTTAAGGACGGCGCAGTAGTTAAGAGCGGTGAAGGCAACTCTTGGACAGTAAAACTTCCTGAGACTGGTAGCTACGACCTCAAGGTAACTGGCAACGAGTACGGCGAGGATGGCGTTGCTAAGGAGACAACACGTACATTCTCATCTTACATCCAGATTACAAGCGAGGGCACAGGTGCTCTGCCTGAGATCTACTCTCTCACAGCTAACGGTAGCAAGGATGAAGTTTCTATCAAGACTGGCGAGAGCGTTAAGATGGCTTACACAGGCCGTGCAGCTGACGGTGCAGGCTCACAGGGTCTCGACCTTCAGGAGAAGCGCTTCGGTGTTGCTGCAGCTGACCTCGGACTCGTAGGCAAGAAGTCGTTCTCTATCTCGTTCTGGTTGAAGATCAACAACCTCAAGGAAGGAAAGTCGGCCACCCTCTTCAATGTTTACAACAAGCAGGATGGTTGGCCTAAGACCGACTGGGGTTGGAACTGGTCACAGATCAGCCCAGATGGCAGTTTTGATGGTATCACATTCCGTGGTACAGACGCTACATCTAACAAGGAACTCCAGTACAAGTATGATAACACCAAGTTCCCCGTAGGCAACTGGGTACACGTAACACTGGCATTCGATTACAATACAGCAGGTCAGTTGCGCTCTGACATGTACATGAACGGTGTTAAGCAGACTGTAACAGAATGGAAGCGTTTGCAGGGTGGAAATCCTGTATTCGGCCCTGCTACATATGAGCCAACATACCAGGGCGATGTTTACAGCATCACAAACGGTATGTACCTCTGCATCGGTGGTCCGCTCTTCGACCGTTACGGTCTTGACGGCGTAATCGACAACGTAGTAGTTTGGGACAAGGTTGTGACAGCAGAAGATGTTAAGGCTGCTATGGGCGACCTCAACGCTAAGAGTCTCCCGGCTGGCGTTAAGGCATTCTGGGACTTCGAGAAGAAGGCTACTGACAACTGTTTCTCAGCTGTAGGTACACTTGCTGGCACAAAGGCAGGTATGCAGGATATGGTTGCAGGTGGTGGCGAAGGTCAGGCTACTCTCCAGTGGATTGAGCCGACTTACATCGCAGGTTCACCGTTCGTATCTGGTGAGACATATAAGGTAGAGACCAAGCCGTCTTGGACATCTAAGAACGCTACATTCGCTGACATTACTGGTAACGGCGAGGCTGGTTCTGCAAACGTTTCGTTCCGCACAGGTGGCGACTACGACGTAACTCTTACACTCTCTAACGCTCTTGGTAAGGCTGAGAAGACATTCTCTGTAATCAAGGTGGCTTATCCTACTGGCGTTGACGCTGTAGAGGGCGCAGAGATGAAGGCTTACACAGTAGGCGAGGACGCAGTAGTAGAGTTCGCTGAGGCTGGCGCATACGAGGTTAGCGTTTACACAACAGCTGGTGAGCAGGTGGCTCGCAAGGCAGCTCAGCTCAACGCTGGCAACGTGGTTAACGTACACCTCGCTAAGGCAGGCATCTACGTGCTTAATGTGAAGAAGGACGGCAAGACAGTTCGCACTGTTAAGCTTATCCGTAAGTAAATAAAGCAGACGAGTGGGTGGGTAGACAGGGAGGCAATTCCCCTTGTCCACTCGTCTTCTCGTCTTCTCGTCTTCTTGCCAACTAAAAGAATACCTAATCAACAAAACAATATCTAAATGAACAACAAGAAAACAACACTCCTCGCATCCATGCTTCTGTGTGGCTGCGTGTTCGGTTATGCTCAGCGTACTCCGACTCATCCGTTAGACATTCAGGACAAGGGTGACCAGTACCTCCTCGAGAACATCTGGAACTGGGAAGCTGGCACACCTCCGCGCGAAGTGAGCGAAATGGACGACCAGTTCTACATCTCACGCGTTCGCCCATTGCCGCGCATCGCTGAGGCTGACGACTATCAGGCAGAGGTTAGCAAGCAGGCTAAGCCAGGTCGTAAAATGTGTCTCTGGACTCCGCTCGACGACCCAACTTCTTCTTGGAAGGCTCTTCCGCGCTATTGCTTCGAGGGCGACAACTTCTCAATGTGGTCATACCTTAACATCCACGGCAACTGGACAGCACCTTGGTTCCGCGTAACTGGCGGTCTGTCTGACGTTGCTCACAAGAATGGTGTAGCGGTAGGTTGCGTTGCTTCTATTCCTTGGAATGCCAATGTAAACCTTTATGCAGCAAGCGGTTGGGGCAAGACCTTCGGCGAGCTGACAAAGAAGAACTCTGACGGCACTTACAAAAACGTAGAGCGCTTCGTTAAGATTCTCAAGTACTACGGCATCGACGGTGTTGGTGTGAACTCAGAGTTCAATGCCAGTGCTGCTACAATGAAGCAGATTCGAGGTTTCTTCGCTGAGTGCCATAAGGAGGCTGAGAAGATCGGTTGGAAGTTCCAGCTCCACTGGTATGACGGTACTAACGACTACGGTGGCATCACATTCGACCAGGGTCTTGGTGCTCACAACAAGGCTCAGTTCGGTGATAAGGACAACATCGTTACCGACATGATGTTCTCTAACTACAACACCGGTAGTGGTACTCTCAAGAACACTGCAGCATATGCAAAGAGCCTTGGTCGCAATCCGTACGACTACTATAAGGGCTTCGATATCCAGGGCCGTGCGCTCCACGCTTCAAGCTCTAACTGGAACGACCTCAACGACGTAGAGGCTTCTGTAGGCTTCTGGGGTGCTCACTCACAGGGCCTTATCCACCAGAGTGCTACCGACTACGGTACATCTGACGTGGCTATCCAGCAGGCTTACCTCGACAAGCAGGAGATGGTGTTCAGCGGTGGCAACCGCAACCCGGCTAACACTCCTGACATCCTCGGATGGAGCGACGTCGTAACACTCGCTAACGGCAGCCTGAAGGGCAAGTTCCACGGTGTAGCAAGCTACGTAACAGCTAAGTCTACTATCCAGCAGATGCCGTTCGTTACACGCTTCAACCTCGGTAACGGTCTTACATTCAAGAACGAGGGTGAGGTGGCGTTCAACCACAAGTGGCACAACATCGCTACTCAGGACTTCCTGCCGACATGGCGTTGGTGGATTGTTGACGGCAACGAGAGCGCAAAGAACGGCAACCTCGCTCAGGCTGAGTTGACTTGGGACGACGCTTACTGGGGTGGCTCTTGCCTCCGCCTGAAGGGTCAGACAACAACATCTCGTGTAAAGCTCTTCAAGACCTTGCTCAAGACAGAGCCTTCATACAACATCTCTCTTACATATAAGATGAGCAACGAGCTCGACACACACGCTAAGTTGTTCGTAGCTCTCAAGGGCAAGCTCACAGAGTACAAGGAAATTGCTATCCCTGCAGCTGAGAAGTTCGGTCAGTGGACAACATTCACCACTACTCTCGACAAGCTCGGTCTGAAGTCGGGCGACGAGATTGCAATGATCGGTATCCGCCTCGACAACACTGCCAAGGACTACAACATGCTCGTTGGTGAGCTCGCAGTTCGCAATCCGCAGCAGAAGTTCGCACCGGTTGCTCCGAAGATTAAGGAGGTTGATGTTCTCCGCGGTAAGGACAAGACTTGCGACTTCAAGATTCGCTACGCTGCCAAGGAAGAGACCGGCGGCGTTAAGACATACAACGACGAGGTAGATACATGGTACTACGAGATCTGGTTCCAGCAGAAGGGCGAGAAGGAGCAGTACCTCACAGCTACAACGTCTTGGGCAGCTTACGTAATCGACGCTCCGATGGTAGCCGACCTCGAGAAGCGCGACTGCCGCTTCGGTGTACGCGCCGTTTCTCCTGACGGATTGCAGAAGAGCGAAATCTCTTGGAGCCCGTACCAGACAGTAGAATACGACACACCGTCTACAGAGGTAGCTATCGACCGTCAGGTTATCAAGCCGAACGAGCAGTTCAAGGTTTACTACGAGGATCAGTTCGCACCGAACGCTCAGTCGTTCCGTCTGCTCAACGCACAGACAGGTGCTCAGGTAGGTGAGAAGTACTCAAATTGCAACCAGTTCACAACTTCTGTAGCAGAGGTTGGCGTTTACGACCTCGAGGTTGTTAACGATAAGGGTGCAAAGGAGATATTCCGCGGCAAGGTAATCATCTCTCCGGAGAAGACAGGTGCTGTGCCGGTTGTTGAGACCGTAACTGCTGACAAGCAGACAGCTGAGACAACAGAGGAGATCAAGCTCAACTACACATCACGCGACGGTGAGGGTAAGGTGTCACGCGGTCTTGTTGTTAAGGATCCGAACATGCTCCTTATCCCGGCAGAGGTAACACTCGACGGCGGTAACAACACAAGCATGGCTTACTCTTACGCTCTCTGGGTTAAGGTAGACAACTATGCTCACGACAAGCAGGGTACAAACCTCATCCAGAAGAACACTATCTCTGACAGATGGCCGCACAACAACTGGGGTGATCTCTGGGTACAGATACGTCCAGAAATTCAGGCTGGTAACAGCGAGTGTAAACAATATCACGCGGCTAACGAGGTGTCGTTTAATACCTTCGGTTGGACGAGTCACGACTGTCCAAGAGAATCGATGATGTCTACAGGCTACAGTCTCAACCCGGGTGTTTGGAACCACATCGTTGTTACTCAGTCTTCTGACAAGCAGCAGAAGATCTACTTCAACGGCAAGTGCGTAGCAGGTCCTAACAACTTCTCTTCTTCTTCACTACGTGAGAATAGCACTGACAACCGCATTAATACTTCTGAGCACGCTAACGTGTTCATCGGTGGTGGCGGTGTTTACAAGGCAGGTCTGAACGCAACTATCGACGAGGTTCAGGTTTGGAACAAGCCTCTTACCGACGCTGAGGTAGTTCGCGCAATGCAGGGCTACGCAGCTAACGAGGTGCCTGAGGGACTTATGGGCTACTACACCTTCGAGGAGATGGACAAGAGCGACTCTACATTCGTCAACCTTGGTAAGGCAGGTGCTCAGTACAAGGCAAGAATGGTTGTGATGAACGGCTCTGGCGGTGAGAATACTTCTACAGCATCTTACAAGACAGTAGGTGCAAACAACGAGGTAACAGGCTATCCTGGCATCGACGGTACACTCGAGGTTAAGACTTCGCACACATGGCAGCTCAACGGCGGCCGCATCTCTTCAGAGACCGACAAGGCTGCTGTCGTAACATTCGCTCGTCCGGGCGAGTATGAGGCAGGCGTTAAGCTCACCAACTTCTGGGGCGAGTCTGAGAAGGCACTTGAGAACGTACTCGTTATCACAGGTGTTGACGCAATCAACGACGTTAAGGACGCAGCAGGCTTCTCTGTTTATCCGAACCCGTTCGTGGAGAGCGTAAACCTCCGCTTCTCTGAGGGCGGCTTCTACACTATCAACATCGTAAGCGCAGCAGGTGCAGTGCTCCAGAGCAACGACTTCCGTGCTGATGCCGGCGAGACAGTGAACGTAGCTGTTCAGGGTGGCAAGGGCATGTACATCGTACAGGTGCTCAAGGACGGCAAGCCGTTCAAGGCTCTCAACGTAATCAAGAAGTAATAACAAAGAATAGTGAACCGGCGGGCGGCGGCGCCGCCCTGTCGGTTCCAACTATATTCATTTATTAAAAAACAAACAATGAACAACAAATCAAACGAGAAAGGCAACATGGTGCTGAAAGCCGCCTTTGCGATGCTCGCAGCAGGTCTGCCTATGCAGTATGCTTCGGCTAATGGCAACGCAGCTCCTAATGCTTTGACACAGACTCAGGGCGCTGTCGTTCAGGGTACTGTTAAGGATGGTACTGGCGAACCGCTCATCGGCGTTAGCGTCGTAGTGAAGGGTGCTACTGGTCTTGGTGTAGTTACAGACATCGATGGTAACTACCGAATCGACGTTAAGGACAAGAACGCTGTCTTGGTGTTCTCTTATATCGGCTACACACCGCAGGAGGTAAAGGTAGGCGGTCGTGCCAACGTTGACGTTACCATGAAAGACGAAAGCTCTGTGCTCAAGGAGGTTGTAGTTACCGCCATGGGTATCAAGCGTAAGGAGTCGTCACTTACTTACTCTACACAGCAGGTTAAGGCTTCTGACCTCAACCGTGTACAGGACCCGAACGTTGCCAACTCTCTCGAGGGTAAGGTTTCTGGTGTAACCATCACACCGTCAGCAGGTGGTGCAGGTGGTGCTTCTAAGATCATCCTCCGTGGTAACAAGTCAATTCTCGGTTCTTCTACTCCGCTTATCGTTGTCGACGGTGTTCCTATGAACAACTCACAGCGCGGCCAGGTAGGTTCAGGTGCAAACATGCTTACAACAGGCGTATCTGAGGGTAGCGACGCTCTCTCAATGATCAACCCTGACGATATCGAGTCAATCAACGTGCTGAAGGGTGCCAACGCTGCTGCTCTTTATGGTTCTGAGGCTGCCAACGGTGTCCTCATGATCACCACAAAGAAGGGTCGCGAGGGTAAGGTAGGCGTTAACTTCTCTTCTAACGTAACATTCGATACTCCGCTCACAACCCCGAAAATCCAGAACGTTTACGGTGCTGCTATCGACGAGAACGCTCACACAATGAGCATCAGCAGCTGGGGCAATAAGGTATCTTCACGTACCAACGACCAGCTCATCGTCCAGACTCCGATGAATGGTGAGCACTTCGGTGCTACAATGAACAACGTACACTTGCGCAACAGTGCAAAGGACGACGTTGCCGACTTCTTCAAGACCGGTGTGACAACCAACAACTCTATCGCCCTCTCAGGTGGTACAGACAAGATGAGCAGCTACTTCTCTTATGGTAACTCTCACGCAAACGGTATGATTGACAACAACTCATACAACCGTCACACTTTCTCTTTCCGTCAGAACTTCAAGCTCTACGACCGTGCTACTATCGACGTGTCGATGAACTACATCCAGACAAAGACAAAGAACCGTCCTGGTGGTGGTATCACAATGAACCCGATCTACCACTTGTACATGATGCCGCGTAACATCGATCTCGGCTACTATCGCGACAACTACCGCGTTGACAACGCTTCTTGGCTCACACGCTACCAGACATACTTCAAGCGTGAGGGCAGCAACTATACAAAGGTTAAGGAGCAGGGCACTGTAACAGGTCAGCCGATGCAGAACTGGGCATTCTCAGCTCAGGGCCAGAACAACCCGTACTGGCTTATCAACCAGAACTCAAGCGTAGCTAAGGAAGACCGCTTCTTCGGTAACGTGACTGGTTCACTCGACATCTACGACGGCCTCTCTTTCCAGGCTCGTTTGGGTATGGACTTCACAAAGTACGAGAGCGAGTCGAAGCGTTACGCTACAACATGGGGCCCGGCTCTTATGGAAGACCTGGGTCGCTACTGGTGGAGCTACTCTAAGACAACCGACCTCTACACCGACTTCATGCTTACTTACAACAAGACATTCGGCGATTGGGACGTTTCTGCAACAGCAGGTTATGTAGGCCACATCCGCAAGTCGTACGGTCATAGCAACGACGTGACTGCTACATATTACTATGGTGACCGTGAGCACCTCTCTACAATGGCTAACTACTTCTCTACAGCAGCCGGTGGCCCGGGCGCTACATCTCCAAGCCAGAGATCTGACTGGAACAAGGGTGCTGTTGTAACAGGCCAGATTGGTTGGAAGGAGACAGTTTACTTGGATGGTTCATACCGTCGTGACTGGTACCGCGCCTTCCGTCAGTTCAAGGGTCGTGGTACGCCTGAGGATTACGGCTACTTCGGCTTCGGTGCGAACGCTATCGTAAGCAACCTCGTTAAGCTCCCAGAGTGGTTCAACTACTTGAAGTACCGCGCTTCTTACTCAGAGGTAGGTAACTCTATCCCGGGTATCGTTTACGCTGGTGCTACACGCAACTTCGAGACAGGTGCGTTGGTTCCGTCTTCATGGGCTACCTTCAAGGATCCGCGTCCTGAGAAGACAGCTTCTTTCGAGACCAAGGTTATCCGCCTTAACTTCCCGCCTCTCACCGAGG
>OGYD01001691.1_pt1 | contig 15996 bp, 10 predicted proteins | sample 1576441 | NCBI WGS metagenome assembly OGYD01 (sample SAMEA3541537, study PRJEB24748) | human gut metagenome | biome: human gut; feature: human-associated habitat; material: faeces | place: China | collected 2012 | reverse complement strand
ACCAGGGCTCGGCTGACACAAGCCCCTAAGAGGACAAATCGCTAAGCTAGTGTGGCTTTGTTGAGATACCGCGCGGGTAGCCGCGCCGAGAGAGCGAGACACGATATGTACCAGCTTCCGTTCGACGTTCCCCACACAACCTACGACCAGGCGCTGGGGATTCTCCACTCCGCCCTGCGCTTTGGCATCTGCCCAATGCTCGAGAGCGTGGAGGACATGCTCGCCGAGCTGGGAAACCCTGACCTTGCCTTCCAGAGCGTGCAGATTGCCGGTACCAACGGCAAGACGTCGACCGCGCGCTTCACGGCCGCGATCCTTCGCGGCGAGGGGATGCGCACGGCGCTCTATACCTCGCCAGAGCTCGTGAGCTACACCGAGCGCATGGAGGTTGGCGGCTCGCCCGTCTCAGAGGACGCCTTTGCGCGCGGCATTGTGGCGGCACGGGAGGCAGGCAGGCGCGTGAATGCCAAGCGCACCTCGGCAGGCGAGAGGCCCTATGACATCACGGAGTTCGACCTGCTCACTGTTGCGGCGTGCGTAGTCTTTGCCGAGGCGGGCGTCGATGTGGCCGTGCTCGAGTGCGGAATGGGCGGGCGCTGGGACGCCACGTCTGCCGTGAAGTCCATCAGGAGCGTTGCCATTACGGGCATTGGCCTCGACCACATGCGCATCCTCGGCGACACGCTGGAGAAGATCGCCGGTGAGAAGGCCGCCATCATCAGGTGCGGCCGCAGCTGCGTCCTAGGCGTGGGCACCGCCACGCCGGACACGATGGAGGACGTGTTTCTCGACCAGTGTGCGCGCGAGGACGTGGTGCCCACGCTCCTTAGGCCCGAGGTGCTTGCCGATGCCGCGGGCGAGATGCACCCCGGCATCCCGCGTGCGCACGCGGACCTTCCGCACGCCACGTACCGCGTGGTCGAGAGGCCAAACCGCATTGGCGGCTCACTCGTGCTCGACGTGCGCACCACGCGCGCCTCGTATGCGGAGGTGAGCGCTCTCAAGCCCGTCTACCAGGCGGCGAACATTGCCTGCGCCGTGCAGCTTGCCGAGGACTACCTTGGTCGCCCGCTTGATGCCGAGAAGCTCTTTGGATCCGTGGTCACCTGCCCAACTCCTGGCCGCTTTGACGTGGTTCGCGCCGAGCCCGTTGCCCTTGTGGACGCCTGCCACAACCCGCAGAGCGTGGCGACCTTCCTCACCGCCGTCCGGGGAGTTGCGCCCGTCGTGGAGGAGCGCCCTGCGCTTCTCTGCGCGGTTCTCGCCGACAAGGACGTCGAGGGCATCGTGCGGCTGTTGGCTCCGGAGTTCCCACGCGCGTTTTGCACGCAGACCTCCTCGCCCCGAGCACTTTCCGCTGAGGAGTTAGCCAAGCTATTTGAGGCTGCTGGCAATACGCCCGCCGGGACCTTTGGCTCGGTGGCAGAGGCTGTCGCCGCTCTCGGCGATGAGCCGTTTGTCGCTTGTGGGTCCATCACCACGGCTGGCGAGGTGACGGGAATCTTTCGTCCGGGAGTCCAAAACCGCGGCGCTACCGTGTGCTAGCCCCGTCTACCTCTCGTACCGGCGCACCTACGAAGTGCGTCGGTGGTCGAAGGTGCCAACTACGATAAAATCGCGGTTTGACACGTTCAATTCCAACGAGAGGACATGCCATGGCATTCAAGAAGATTGTTGTTGCCGGCGGCGGCGTGCTAGGCTCGCAGATCGCGCTGCAGACGGCCTACTGGGGCTATGACGTCACCATCTGGTTGCGCTCCGAGGGTTCCATCGGCCGTTGCCAGCCCAAGCTCGACAAGTTCGAGCAGCAGTACCTCGAGGCCATCGAGGGCATGAAGGGCGCCGAGAGCGCAAATGACCCCGCCTGGTGCGCCGGCCTGGCCGATTTCGACACGTTCGACGCTGACGAGTGCGTTGCCCGCGCACGCAAGGCGCACGACGACATGAAGCTCGAGCTCGACCTCGCCAAGGCCGTTGCAGATGCCGATCTCGTGATCGAGTCGATGGCCGAGGTGGCAGACCAGAAGGCGGACTTCTTCAAGAAGGTCGCGCCACTCATGCCCGAGAAGACCATCATCGTCACCAACTCCTCGTCGCTTCTGCCTTCGCAGTTCACCAAGGACACCGGCCGTCCCGACCGCTACCTGGCGCTTCACTTCGCCAATTCCATCTGGAAGCACAACGTGACCGAGGTCATGGTGCAGTGCGAGACGAGCGATGCCTCGTTCCAGGCGGTGCTCGAATTTGCCCGTGGCATCCACATGCAGCCGCTGCCGGTGAAGAAGGAGAAGGCGGGATACCTTCTCAACTCCCAGCTTGTGCCCTGGATGCTCTCTGGTCTTGACCTTCTCGCCAATGGCATCTCAGATCCCGAGAGCATCGACAAGGCATGGACATCGGGCACGGGCGCGCCCAAGGGCCCGTTCCAGGTGTTCGACACTGTTGGTCTCACCACGGCCATGAACATCGTCGACCAGTACCAGAAGGTGCCCGGCATCGCGACGCCCCTTCTCAGGAAGATGATGCTGCCCTACAACTTCAAGGGCATGAAGGCCGTGCTGCAGAAGTATATCGACGAAGGCAAGCTTGGTATGGCAGCGGGCGAGGGCTTCTACAAGTATGACGAGAACGGCGACATCATCAGGTAGATGCTTGCGTCATGCCGCGGCAACATATGGGTGTGCTGTTGAGGCTACGTCCGCATTGTGTGGAGAATCGTACGTTGCGTGTGGCTCTCTGGCGCTTACTGCCGAGGTTGCAGGCATTCTCGGCCACATCTGATACAATCGTCAATCGCGTTTCTCGGTAGCGCGTTACTGACGGTTTGATAGTCAGACGCCGCGTACACATGTGCCAACAAGAGGAGTCCAGGGAATGCAAGACCTTATCGACCAAATTCTCACGCCTGAGGTAAGGATGGTCCTCTACCTCTTGGTTGTGTGCGTTGTCATGCTCTACGTCCTCTCCATCGTCTACGTCATTCGCGACGCCCAGCGTCGTGGCGCGGAGCCTTGGTGGATGTGGGCAATCATCTCGGTCATTCCCATCGTGGGGCTTCTCGCCTATGTCATCCTGCGTCCCAGCTCCTACCTCATCGACCGTGAGGAGCAGGACCTTGACATTGCTCTTCGTGAGCACCAGCTTTCGCACTACGGCATCTGCCCCAAGTGCGGTGCTCCCATCGACCGCGACTTTGTGGTGTGCCCCATCTGCAACACGCAGGTGAGGAACGTCTGCCCCACGTGCCACCGTCCGCTCAACGCCGACTGGAAGGTGTGCCCGTACTGCCGTACGCGCATCCAGTAGGTAAGTGCACATTGCATTGAGAAGGGCCCCGTTTCGACGGGGTCCTTTTTGTTGTCGCTGGCGCCCGTGGGCGCCTTTTCGCGGCAGGGGGGGGCGAAACCTTCGCTCGGGCGCCAAAACGGCGCCCGAAGGCCCACTTTGGCAGCAAGTGCGTACGAAACCCCTGCTCGGGCGTCAAAACGGCGCCGGAAGGCCCATCTCGTACGGAATCCCGTCTGAAACCCCTGCTCGGGCGTCAATTTCTCGCCGGAATGCGAATCTTCGCAGCAAGCGCCCCCAACCAAGAGTATAGAGGTTCTTTCCTAGTCCTAAGATACTTGCGAACAGAAATGAACAATTAGAAGTCCCCATGGGAAGCTAATCTTGCGGATGCGTAGCTAGACTACCTTTCCAGGCTTTGCTGCATGAGAAGACGGCATGAGAGCGCAAATCGCAGTAGCTCGTCTTCGTCCATAGAGTTCATATCGAGGCTCCAGCGCTGTTGAATGCTGGTCATTCGGTACTCAAGCGTGTTTCTATGCATGTAGAGCGCTCGAGCCGCACGCGAGACGTTGCATCCATTCATTACGTAGGCGAATATGCAGCTGAGAACCTCGTCTCCGCGCTCGCTTTGCGCGATGCGGAGTGCCATCGGATGCAGAGGCACATCGAGTGGCGTCGTCTGTTCCATCTGGTGCAGGAAGTCGGAGAAGAAGACGTCATCATACGTTGAGACACCTTTTCTGCCATTGCCATTTCCCTCGCGTACGGCTATGCGCGCCTGTCTCCATGCGGACCGCGCATGGAGAAACTCGAACTCATCGCTCACCCCGCAGGGAATGTCTTGGCTATCGCGGTGACGGAGCATCTCGATAAACTCCTCGCGCGAAGCCGTAGGCTGGCTCTGGTCAAGATGAATGAGAATGACGAGATAGCGATCTTGGTCAATAACGATTGAACCAGGATATGCAAGCATAATTTCGGCGCGATAGGGATTGCTATAGGGTGAGTCGCTATTGTCGGGCAAGGGCATGACTGCAAGGCAGTAGCGGTCATTGATGTGCCAACTTTTACGCTCAAGCTGGTAGCGCACGATGCGTTCTTCAACAGTGTCCCCCTGGATGAGCAACCGTAATGTGTGTCCGATAGGAGAGCGGTGATGCTGTCCGGCAATGGTTGTCCTGAACATCTCTCCCAGGCGATCGCGTACGTGCATGGCAAGAGAAATCTGTGCGCTGTCAAAGGGTGCCAATAGGTCTACCTGCGCAAGCATTCCCAATACTTGGCCGTCTTCGTTGATACATAGCGAGAGATTCTCGTGAAGCGGCGAGCGTTTCGGGCGAATAATCGTCGGCACAGCTGAGTTAGCGATGTTCGCAGAGATTTGCGTGCGCTCTTCTGCAGTGTAGTAGCCTACAGGAGCGCGGCCCTTATCCAGTACGACTCCCCAGATTGTCTCTTGGTAGTCACCAGAAACTTCGCCAGCATAGGACATGAGTCCGCTTGTCTCATCAAATACAGCAACAGGGTTAACGAGCTGCTTAACCGCAATTTCCAGGATGTTCTGGAGCGGCTTGCGTGCGATGATTTCTTCGGTGAGGGCCGCATCCCACGCATCCAAGGCTTCCTTAACATCCATTAGTCTGTTGGCAAGCTCGTTTGCGCTCTTGGTGTGTGCGACAAGAATCTCGGCGGTTTCTCCCGATTTCGCAAAGAGTCGATCAGCCAAGGCGTCGGCGTTCTCGTCCTCGCCGCATGCGACTGCCACGGATGCGCCGGCCCGCGCGAGTTGCTCAGCATCATCGGGATCGCAAACCCACAGCGCGTCGTGGCGTGCTTCACCGAGCTGGTCACCCCACAGCCTTATGCCCTCCAGCGTAAGGGCGTAACCAGTCGACGAACGCCAGACCGAGCAATTATTCCCTAGCTTTTCGGCGAGAACTGCAACGCTTGTCTTCATTGGCTCCCCCAAACCCCAATCCGGTTCCCCGCCCCAGATTGTCCCCAGACTACACCAACAGCAAAAGCACAACGACCCTTCTCGGAACTCGGTCGTTCCAGTTCGCTGAAGATTGGAAACTATGCCCAAAATCACGGCAAACGAGCATCGACTTTTCCATATCGGCGTAGAAAGCAGGACGGCAGAATACAGGCAAGGAAATCGGGAAACCCCATTTCACATGGGAAGGGAGCACGTTATGGCACATCAGGAAATGAATATGGCCCAGGCAAACGCTACGCTGCTCATGCAACCTGTTCCGGGGATGTACATCCCCTTTGAATACGAGGGGCTGCCGGTAGAGGCGACCGCGTATCGAACTTCTGCTATGATCAACGTCTCTCTCATGGCAAGCCCCATCTATGACATCGTGGGTCCCGATGCCTGTGAGTTTCTTCAGTCCATCTGCGTGAATGACTTCACCAAGCTCAAGTACACCGGCCTTCGCCATGCAGTTATTTGCAACGACAAGGGTCAGATCCTCTCCGACGGCGTTGTGATTCGTATCGCCGAGGACCGCTACCGTACCTACTGGCTTAACCCGCCCATTCAGTATCTCTGCGAGAACTCCAAGCTCAACGTCCACGGAGAGGACATGTCCGGCACCGAGTTCTTCATTCAGGTGCAGGGCGAGAAGTCCCTGGAGATTCTTGAGGAGGCCTTCCAAGCCGACCTGCACGACATCAAGTTTGCCAAGCACCGCATCCAGGACGTCGAGGGCACGCCCGTCCAGGTCATCCACCTTGGCATGACGGGTAACCTCGCCTATGAGGTTCATGGTCCCATCGCCGACTACACGAAGATCTACAACAAGATCTGGGAGACGGGCCAGAAGTTTGGCGCCAAGCAGCAGGGCCAGCACTGCTATTGCCTGTTCAATCACACCGAGGCCGGCTTCCCCAACATCAACTTGCACTATCCGCTCCCATGGTTCGAGAGCGGCGAGGGACTGGCCACGTGGTGCGCGGAGCACCCTGCCATCGCCTCATACAACATGGGGCGCAGGCTCAACGGATCGGTGGGCGATGACCTTCAGACCCGATTTGTCACGCCTTATGACACCGGTCTCGGTTTTCTCGTCAAGTTCAATCACGACTTCATGGGCCGCGAGGCGCTCGAGAAGATTGCCGCAAACCAGACGCGCAACGTATGCACGCTCGAGTGGGATCCCGAGTCCGTCGGTAGGGTGTTCGCGGCGATGAACACCGCAGGGAACAACGTGGAGGACATCTCCGACCCCACTGACTGCCGCTTTGTTTACAACTTTGCTAACCAGTGCTACGAGTATCGCGCCGACAAGGTACTCAACGAAGCAGGGAAGATGATTGGCATCTCGAGCGGCCGTATTCACTCCTACAGCTACGGCACCATGATCTCCCTCGGCTTCATTGACCCTACCTACATCAGGGAGGGTACTGAACTCACGCTTGTTTGGGGTACGCCGAGCACCCAGCAGATGGATGTGAAGGTGCGAGTCGCACGATATCCGTATAACAAGGACCTCGTCCGCAACGAGGACCGCGACGTGTCCGAGATCCCCACGTTGGGACACGGTCGCATGGTGGGGCAGACCACTGGCGACGGCAGCGCGTGGGGCGACTGGTACAAGTCCTACAACGAGTAGCTTCTGCGTTCTTTTCTGTCGTTGAATTGTCATTCTGGGGCGGGCAGGCGTTGCTCTGCTCGCCCCATTCCTTTTGGGAGGGGCACCTATGGAAGACTCACGTAGGAAGCGCTACGCAAGCATGGCGCTTGCGGCAATCTGCATTGGCTACCTCGCGCCAAACTACGCTCAGTACCAGCTCTCTCCTCTCGCTACGAGTCTGATTGAAGAACTCTCGATCTCGGCAAGTCAGTTCTCATCGCTCTTCACGGCGCCCATGATTCCGGCAATCCTCCTCTCCCTGGTCGCTGGAGTTTTGGTTGATAAGCACAATCCGCGCCTGGTCGTGGGCATCGCCTTTGTGGCCTCGACGATTGGCGCCGTGCTTAACGTGATGGGCAGCTCCTACGGTGTGCTTTTGGTTGGCTTTGCGCTCACTGGGCTTGCCGCATCGTTTCTCAACTCCTGTGGGGCAAAGCTCCTTGGCTCCTGGTATTCGCCCGAGCAGCTCTCCGAAAAGCTTGGCGTGGCGTTTGCCTTCTCCACGGTTGCCATGACCGTAGCACTTGCGACGACCGCCTACTTCCCAAATCGCCGCGCTGCCTTTTTTCTTTCGCTCGCGCTGTTTGTTGTCTCGACGATCGCTTGGTTTGCACTGTACCGTAATCCCGAGACACCGGACAGGAGCGTCGAGGCTGCTCCTGCGGCCGACCAGCCCGGCCTTGGTAAGCTGCTAAAACGCGTGGTCTCCAACGATCGCGTCTGGCTTGTGGGTCTCGCTCTCTTCTGCGTTATGGGCGCCAACGTTGTTATGAGCTCGTTTGTGCCTACGATTCTGCAGTCACGCGGCATCGATTCCGTCGCTGCGGGTTACTATGCCAGCGCTTACACAATCGGCAGCCTTGTGAGCTGCATCCTCGTTCCGATGAGTGCCAAGAAGCTGGGGTCCAAGAACACGTTTGTTGTGCTCGATACCTGCGCGTTTGCGCTAGTGGGCTTTGGCTGGATGGCACCGGAGGGGTTCCTGCTCATGGCAGCGCTCTTTCTTGCGGGGTTCTTCGTAGGCGGTAATATGCCCCTGCTCATGGCCGTGCCCATCAAGCTTCCTGACGTTGGGCCCAAGCTTGCGGGTACCGCGGGCGGGCTCGTGGCAACGGTGGAGCTTCTCGGCGCCGTAATTCTTCCAAGCTACGTGCTGATTCCCGCCGCAGGTGGCAACCTTGGCGTCGCCTTTGTTCTCGCGGGGGTCTGTATGCTCGTGTCCTGCGCCTTTACGCTTCTGTTGCCTCGCGAGGTCTAGTGCATGGAGCCTAGCCGTGCGGTCCTCCGGCCTATACTTGCTGCGGCACCGTAGTAGGAGGACCGCATGGCACAGAGCGAAGGGGAAGCCCCGGAGGAGAAGTTCCAGACGCAGGTACCAAGACAGGGCCTGCAAGCTGTGGTTTATTCGCGAATGAAGTCGCTTCCCGCATCCGCCCAGGGGGCAGTGCTCTCGCGCCTGCCCTCTCTTCCCAGCGCAAGCGGTATCGGTCATGGTCGACTGCGCGAGCTTCTCGAAGAGCAGCTCAAGCCAAAGGAGCGCGTCACGCGCGAGGAGTCACGGGCGTACGGCAAGTCCCTCCGCAACCGTGTCCGCATTGGCTCTGTACGGCTGACCCGCCATAATGCTGCCTCGCGAAGCTAAGCAGCTCCCTCCCCGAATATACGTAATTGTCCATGCCCAATCCCTCTACTCTGTGCCTAGAGCCGTAATGTGCGCCGACGCAAGCCGGCGCGGCAGCGAAGGGAGAGGGGCATGTACGACAAGCTTTTCGAACCTGGCCGTATTGGATCGGTCGAGCTCAGGAACCGCCTGGTCATGGAGCCCATGGGGGTAGGGCTTGCTAATCTTGACGGGACACCCACTGAAGAGATGATTCGTTATTACGAGCTGCGCGCCGCAGGTGGTGCCGGCCTAGTGATACCGGAGATCTGCCGGATTGACGACGAGACGGGCGTCGGTGAGCTGCGCCAGATTTCCGTCACACGCGACCGCAATGTTCCGCAACTCGCACGTCTTGCTGAGGCAATTCACCGCCATGGTTCCAAGACATTCCTGCAGCTGCATCACCCAGGTAGGGAGACACCCAATGTCCTTCTTGGCGGAAAGCCGGTTGTCTCGGCGTCTGCGATTCCTTGCAAGAAGACGCAGGCGGAGACCCGCGCGCTCTCTACGGAAGAGGTCCAGCATATAGTCCAGGAGTTTATCGAAGGCGCAGTTCGTGCCGAGCGCGCGGGCTTCGATGGTGTCGAGCTGCACTGCGCGCATGGCTACCTGCTGCAGCAGTTCCTCTCTCCCTACACCAACAAGCGAACAGACCAGTATGGTGGCAGCTTTGAGAACCGCCTGCGCATCGTCACCGAGATCATCGCAGGCATTCGCGAGCGCTGTTCCGCAGGCTTTGCGCTTGGCTGCCGCGTCTCCGTCGAGGAATTCCTCGACAAGACCGGGGTTACCGAGGACTACATCCACACCGCAGACGGCGTCAAGATCTGCATGGCGTTCGAAAAAGCAGGCGTCGACTTCATAGACGTGTCCGTTGGCCTCTACGAGACCGGCATTACGTGCGTGGAGCCAGTAAGTTATCCCGAGGGATGGCGCCATGACATCATCCGAGCGGTGAAAGAGCACGTCAGCGTTCCCGTGATTGCGGTCTCCGCATATCGTGGCCCCGACGTTCCCGAGGCATTCCTCGAGGAAGGAACTATCGACTTCGCCGGTCTTGGCCGCGCGTGGCTCGCCGATCCCGAGTGGGGCAATAAGGTTCAGCAGGGTAGAGTTTCCGAACTTCGCAAGTGCATCAGTTGTCTGCGCTGCTTCGAGTCCCTGGAACAGAACGCCGAGAAATGCATGCCCCTTGAGTGCGCCGTCAATCCGGAGTGCGCGCATGAGCTGCGCTATGGTGAGCTGCCAATCGACGTTGACCATCATCACGTTGTTGTGATTGGCGGCGGCCCCGGTGGCTGCCAGGCGGCGGAGACCGCGGCGCGACGCGGCTGCAAGGTGACGCTGCTTGAAAAGGGCGATCGCCTTGGCGGCCAGGTTCTTCTCGCCGAGCGCCCGCCACGCAAGGAGAAGATGGACTTTGTCCCGCAGTACTACGAGACAATGCTTCCCAAGCTGGGCGTGGACGTGCGCCTTGGCGTGGAGGCCACGGTGGAATCAGTGATGGCGCTTGGCCCAGACGCAGTCATCTGCGCCACGGGTGGAGATCCCCTTGTCCCTGGGTCGATTCCAGGGATTGGTGGCAAGAACGTGATATGCGTGCCCGATGCCCTGTCACGCGAGAGCTATGAGGACAAGCGCGTAGTGGTTGTGGGTGCCGGTATGACGGGCCTTGAGACCGCCGAGTACATTGCCGATAAGGGTGCGGCTTCCGTTACGGTCGTCGATATGGTGGCCACGCCGGCTCCGGGTACAAACCAGACCAACCTCGTTGACCTGATGGGACGCCTGCGCGCACAGCAGGTTGAGCTCAAGCTGGGCGAGAAGCTCGTTGAGGTTGGGTCCGATGGCATTGCTGTCGAGAGCGTTGCCGATGGAGGACGCTCCAAGGTCGAGGCGGACCTTGTGGTGCTTTCGCTGGGGAACCGGCCTGCAAAGGAGCTTGCCGAGGGTCTGCGTAAGCGCGGCGTCGGTGTTTGCCTTGTTGGCTCCGCTGTGCGCGACGGGAACATCGCACCTGCTACACGTGGTGGTTACGAGGCTGCCCGCGGTCTCTTCTTGGCGCGCTCCGCTCGCTCGAGCTTTTGCATGGACTCCGCAGACCTCCAAAAGTTTGGCGCACCGTCCGTAATGTCTGACCAGCGTGGCTTGTATCTCGCCTACACCACCGACCCTTCTGCCATCGAGCGCATCCTGCCTGCACCGCTCAAGCCCTTCTCGATGCCCGTGGTGACGCTCTCCGTGAATCACATCCTGCGGCCGTCGTTTACCGATGACTACTACGAGGCAATTCTCGGCGTGTACTGCTATCTTGGCGATCAGCTTGGACAGTACACGATGTCGCTGCTCTTGGGCGGCAACGGTGCCGAGATGGCAACGCAGCTTGGGCGTGACAACGGATCCATGCCCAAGAAGCTTGGCACCCAGTTCTCGATTCGCAAGGAAGGCTCGGCGCTCTGCGTTGACCTTGCGCGCCGCGGTCACCGGCTGGTACACGTGGAGGCAGACCTTGGCGAGTACAACAGCCCCCTCTGCCACCTGATCTTCCAGTCCCCGGCTGCCGGAAAGTCCACCAAGGGTTGTGGGTTCTACTACCATTTCGACCGTCCGGCACTCCCGCAGGGCGGAGCGCAGCTGACCGGCGGTGCCATCAACGCGGCGCTCGTTCAGTATGACTATCACAAGTGGGAGCCTGGCTACGTTACCAGCCTCAAGATGGAGTCGAGCCCCGATGACCCATGGGGAGAGCTTCCTGTGCTCTCTGTGCTTGGCTGCGCTTACTCCGAGCTTGACCTGACGGTTCTAGGCGAGAAGAAGCTGGCAGACGTCGATGCGGGCGAGTTCTTCCCCTACGTCTTTGCCGGCTGGTACGACCGCACCACCCTTGGTGAAGTTGGTCGCGTCTAGCTTTTATGCTGTATTTTTGCGTTGGTTGCGCCATGGCGCCCGTCTTTCGATAGTGGAGGCGGGCGCCATGCATGTAGACCTACCCCCACACCTTCCTTTGTGCATGTGTTATTTCTTCCCTGTGGCAACGCCTCTCTGGTGTAAAGTGTCAACTGTCTGCGTAACCGCAGGCAGCGTAGGTGACTCTGCTCGCAAATGTGCGGTGGCGTCGCGTGCGCCCGCAGAAGTGCCAGTGAATGCGCGGGGGAGTCATTAGGGTATGCGCCACACGAGCGACGTGCACATGTTCCGTCAGGCCACGGATGCTTGCTGCATCCACGCATTTCTCGCCACGCGTGCAACGACTACGGTGACTATCTAGGCGGCTGTCCCTCACCTGGCCTCGTGCCATGTGACAGTCGCCGTTATGCGCCGCGGTGCCGGGTTTGGCCCGCAACGTCACCTTGCAGTCAGAGTTTGGGGAGCTACCCCAAGGAAGAGGTTTCACATGAAGGTTCTCTACAACGACGGTCACGTGGGCGAGTGCCCCGAGGACCAGGAGCTTCACGTCGTGCGCCACTCTGCGGCTCACATCATGGCCCAGGCCATCAAGCGCCTGTATCCCGAGGCGGACTTTGCCTTTGGCCCCGCCACCGAGAACGGCTTCTACTACGACATCGACCTGCCCGAGGGCACCAAGATCTCCGAGGAGGACTTCCCCAAGATCGAGGCCGAGATGGCCAAGATCTGCAAGGAGAACCTCAAGTTTGAGACCTACGAGCTGCCTCGCGCCGAGGCCATTGCCCACATGCAGGAGCGCGGCGAGAAGTACAAGGTAGAGCACATCGGCGACCTTCCCGAGGACGTCCGCATCACCTTCTACAAGCAGGGCGAGTACGTCGACATGTGCGTTGGCCCGCATATCCTCTACACCAAGGCGCTCAAGGCCTTCAAGCTCACCGGTGTCTCTGGCGCGTATTGGAAGGGCGACAAGGACAACAAGATGCTCACCCGCATCAATGGCGTCGCCTTCCGCAGCAAGGATGAGCTTGCCCAGTGGGAGCACATGCGTGAGGAGGCGGAGAAGCGCGATCACAGGAAGATCGGCCAGGAGATGGAGATCTTCATGATGAACGAGGCTGGTCCCGGCTTCCCGTTCTGGCTGCCCAACGGCATGCGCATCCGCAACTCCCTCATGCAGTACTGGCAGGAGATGCAGGACAAGTACGGCTACGACCAGGTCCAGACGCCGATCATCCTGTCCCGCAGCCTGTGGGAGACCTCGGGCCACTGGGACCACTACAAAGAGAACATGTACACCACCAAGATCGACGACGAGGACTACGCGATCAAGCCCATGAACTGCCCGGGTGCCTGCCTCATCTACAAGAGCAAGCCGCGCAGCTACCGTGACCTGCCCCTGAAGCTCGCCGAGGCCGGCATCGACCACCGCCACGAGCTCAAGGGTGCTCTCCACGGCCTCTTCCGCGTCCGCGAGTTCCAGCAGGACGACGCGCACCTCTTCATCCGTCCGGACCAGATCACCGAGCAGGTCACGGACGTCGCGCATCTCATCACGGCCTACTACGCGCAGTTTGGTTTCCCGTACCGTGTCGAGCTCTCCACGCGTCCCGAGAACTCCATGGGCTCCGACGAGGACTGGGAGCGCGCCGAGCAGGGCCTGAAGGACGCCCTCGACGCCATGCACGTCGACTACAAGCTCAACCCCGGCGACGGCGCCTTCTACGGTCCCAAGATTGACTTCCACCTGCAGGACTGCCTGGGCCGCGAGTGGCAGTGCGGCACCATCCAGCTTGACTTCCAGCTTCCGCACAACTTCCAGCTTGAGTACACCGACAAGGACGGCTCCAAGAAGCAGCCCATCATGATTCACCGCGCGGGCTTTGGCTCGTTCGAGCGCTTCATCGGCATGCTCATCGAGCAGTACGCGGGCAAGTTCCCCACGTGGCTCTCGCCCTGCCAGGTCAAGGTGCTCCCCGTCTCCGAGAAGACCCGCGACTACGCGAACGAGGTTGCGCAGAAGCTGCGCGACGCCGGCGTGCGCGTGAAGGTCGACGAGCGTGACGAGAAGATCGGCTACAAGATTCGCGAGGCCCGCTCCATCGATCGCGTCCCCTACATGCTGATCCTTGGCGAGAAGGAGGCCGAGGCCGGCAACATCTCCGTGCGCGACCGCTCCAACGAGACCACCCAGCGTGACCTCGACGAGTTCATCGCCGACGTCACCGAGGAGATTCGCGAGCGTCGATGAGACAAAGGGAGTTTCCCTTTGTCTCATGTGTGCGGCGGGGCGGCCTCGGCTGGCTGTCCCGCCGCTTTCTTGTTGGGAGTAGTTATGGCCAAGCGGGGCAGCGTTCTGCGGGTTGTGTCCAAGGATGAGCTTGAGGGGGCCCTGGCCAAGGGCTTGTCGGCTCCCATCGAGCCGTTAGCTGGCAAGCCCATAGCCTGCGTCGACGTGCGTGAACTTGTCGCTGCTGCCCACGAGCAGGGTGTGGCTGCCGTTTGCGACCTCTCGGTTGTTGGCGCGGCCTGCGCTGCCGTGAGGCTTGGGGCAGACGTTGCCTTTGCGTCTGCGACTGATGAGGGCGAAATGCTGGTATGGGTAGCGAGAGGTGAGCAGCGCGTTGCGGATGCGGTACGCGGGCTCCTCTCGGCGGGTCGCGAGGCCGGAGACACGGAGTTGGCGCTGCTCGAGCAGCGCGCCCGCACGTGGCGTGCGTCTTCCGATGCGGCACAGGTGGTGGCAAGCTACCTCGTATGCCATCCGCGCGTCGAGCGCGTCGCGTACCCAGGGCTGCGCTCGGACCCCTCGTACGAGATTGCTTCTCGCACGCTTGAGAACGGTTTTGGCCCGCTGGTCGACGTGCGGCTGGTGGGGGAGGACTCGTGGCGCCGCATCACCTGCACCCCAGATGATCCCATGGCGCAAGTGGCCCGGCTGGAGCAGCGGCTTCGCGAGCGCCTGTCGTAAGCGCTTCTAGCTGCAGGAATGCTATTCTCGCCGAAAGGCAATTTTTCTCAGCTTCAGCGCCGGATTTCCCGTACTCCAAACACACGTTTAGAAACATGCCGATAAACGAAGCGTTCTTCTATATGCACAATCGACCGTAAGCGGTATGATTATGCCGTCGAATGGCACCAGGGTAGTTTCCTGGCGTCTCCGGCAGCCCATGCGGGCAGCCATGCCCAGAGGGCACCGCGCTTCACCGGCACTACCTCGCTCTCTTGTACGGTCTGCTGTTAAGTTCGGCTGGCCATAGGGTCTGCCGACCGGGGATATGGAGGTAACATGGCACAGAATGCTTCGGTCATCGATAGCGTGGAGACGCTGGAGGCGCATCTGAAGACGATGCGCGAAGCCCAGGCGGAGTTTGCGAAGTTCACGCAGGAGCAGGTGGACAAGATTTTCTATGCCGCTGCCATTGCCGCGAACAAGGCCCGCATTCCTCTCGCCCAGATGGCCTATGAGGAGACCGGCTACGGCGTGATGGAGGACAAGGTCGTCAAGAACCATTACGCCGCTGAGTTTGTCTACAACAAGTACAAGGACACCAAGACCTGCGGCGTCATCGAGGACGACCGCGCCTTTGGCATGAAGAAGATCGCCGAGCCCCTCGGCGTTGTGGCTGCCGTCATCCCCACCACCAACCCCACGTCGACGGCCATCTTCAAGACGCTGATTTGCCTCAAGACGAGGAATGCCATCATTATCTCCCCGCACCCGCGCGCCAAGAAGTGCACCGCGGAGGCCGCACGCGTCGTTCGCGACGCCGCCGAGGCCGCGGGCTGCCCCAAGGGCATCATCGACTGGATCGACACACCCTCCATCGAGCTCACCAACACCCTCATGCAGGAGGCCGACATCATCCTCGCGACGGGCGGCCCCGGCATGGTCAACGCCGCATACAGCTCCGGTACCCCTGCCCTGGGCGTTGGCCCGGGCAACAACCCCGCCATCATCGACGACACCGCAGACGTCATCGAGGCCGTCAACTCCATCATGCACTCCAAGACCTTCGACAACGGCATGATCTGTGCTACCGAGCAGAACGTGATCGTCCTCGACGGCGTGTATGACGCAGTCAAGGCCGAGTTCCAGAAGCGCGGCGCCTACTTCCTCAACGACGAGGAGGCCGACAAGGTCGGCAACACCGTCATCGTGAATGGTGGCGTCAACGCCAAGATGGTCGGCCAGCCCGCCACCAAGATCGCGGAGACAGCAGGCATCGAGGTTCCCGCCTGGACCAAGATTCTCATCGGCGAGACCGAGTCCGTCGAGCCCTCCAACCCCTGGGCGCACGAGAAGCTGACCACCATCCTCGGCATGTACCGAGCCACGGACTTCGACGATGCTCTCGCCAAGGCGTCCCGTCTCATCGCTGACGGCGGCTACGGCCACACCTCCTCGCTCTTCATCGACACCCGTGAGACCGAGAAGGTCGAAAAGCACTCCGAGGCCATGAAGACCTGCCGTATCCTGATCCACACCCCGGCCTC
>OGYD01001687.1_pt1 | contig 16047 bp, 21 predicted proteins | sample 1576441 | NCBI WGS metagenome assembly OGYD01 (sample SAMEA3541537, study PRJEB24748) | human gut metagenome | biome: human gut; feature: human-associated habitat; material: faeces | place: China | collected 2012 | reverse complement strand
GGTGAATTAGGTTTGCAAGCACCCCCCTTGTCATTTCCCCCAAAAAAGTCTTTTATTTTTGTGCAAAATTATCTTAGAAATAGCTTGACAAGCCCGGTTATTCATGCTATAATAGGACCATAAAGAAAAAGGAAGTGACCCAAAGAAAACAGAAAAAAGAAATTCAAGAAAAAAGAAAAAAGTGCTTGACAAACCGAATAAAATATGGTATAATAAAGACATAAAGAGAGGAGATAAAAACAATGTACAAAGTAGATATTGACACGTGGAACGGTCGCGAATTTTCCGTTGGTGTGCAGTCATTCACCGAACTGCTGAGGCTTGAAAAAGTCATTGAGTTCAACGGCTTCACAAGAATGCTCAGCGTCACCAACTGCGAAGCCGTCCGGCACGTTCGTCCGCACTTTATCTATCGGACAGAAATTTTCGAAGCTGGCGAGGGTCTTTCGATGGAGCTTCTACACGATAATAACGACGTCCTTGACCTGCTGTTTAAACCAATGTCCCGATTGAGAATCGGCGAAACAGACGATATTTAAGTCCATGGCGAGTATCTGAGAATTGATACGAAACGGCCGAAAAGGCTACTGCCAATTATGAGGTGAAATTGAAATGAAATACACATTATATATCGATTATAGGGCGTCATACAGTCCAAGGTTTGTTGAATATCGCGCTTTGAACGCAAAGACCATCTCTGAGGCAATCATTGAAGCCGATGCGATCCACAACCATGAGACAATGTACCTTATTAGAATCATGGAAAAGAGCGGCAAGGCCAAAAAGGTTGAAAGCGACGTTAAAGCTCAGGCGTACACGGCTATTATGGAAAAGCGCTCCACGAAGTGGGCACTAGCAGAGGCTAATCACACCGTAAACCATTTCATGACGAAGTTCGGCGATTGGTTTGAATAAGCCCCCTGATGAGTCTTTGAAAATTAAGACGAAACGGCCTACGGGCCGTCGGGGCCTGAAAAGGCTACTACCAATTACAAGGGGCAACTTAAAATGAAACAGCATGAAAAGAACGCCTATGCAAGGCTGTATTTCCACTTCGGAGATACAAAGGACCTACTGCAAGCATACAAGAATCCTAGCGCCGCTAAGCGTGCTATATGGGATGAGATTAAAAACCGTGCTGAATCTCTTGGCGGAATGGCTACAGTATGCACGGCGAATAGTATGCTATTTACAGCCGCTATTTATTATTGGTCTAATAAAGAAATGCACGGAATTTATATCACGCCGACGTATGAAACGCACGTTAATTTAACGAAAGGGGAGTTAATTCATGATTAAGTTGTATCTTCGGCACGGCGTAAAAGGTGACGTAATCGAGGCCCGCATATTGCGCAATGCCCTAAAATTCTCGCAATCAAAAATACAGACAAGCGATTGCGCATTTTGTATTGATTATCCTTGTGCCTGCAAAACCGTCTGTAGAGACATTGAAAACGCCATATCCTTTATTGACGGTTACTTGGCTAGAGAGGGGGAGTGAAGAACCATGCTTGATAGGATGTTATTGCAACATTTCGTGCAAGCTGTCCGCAATGTCCTTGAAGATGCCAGGCTTAATCGCCCATCTGACTATGCAGACGTCCTTATAATTGAAAACATTCTTCCTCAAATTGAAGCTTATTCTCTCTTTGGTGGTGATTCATTCGCATGGTAGAAACTCTGTTTACTAAGGAAGAAGCGGAAGCACTAGATGAAGAAACTTTAAGAGAAATTAACTCTTTCGCCGCTAGTGCTTTAGCAAGACATTCCTGTTGCGGAAAATGCTGGATTTGTAAAATTCGTAGAATCTGTATGGCAGTAACGCGCTTGCGCGTATGGACTAAGGAAATGCTTCGACAGCGGGAGCATTAAAGCTCCCGATACCGGGCGAACCGTCTTAGCTGGGTTCAACTCCTGGCCGCCCGAAAAATTATGCTGTAAAGGAGCAAAAACAATGAAAAAGCGTATCATCACTCGCACCATCACCACCACTGAGGTTGACATTTTTGCAATCGACCTCAACAACGCTGAGCCGTACAACACCACAATTGTGGTTAGCGGCGACCTGTCCAAGGAAAAGAAGCCGAACGTTGTCATTTCCGAAGTATACGACAACGAAGACCGCAAGTTCCTCAAGGCTCTTGGAATGCGCGTCCGCGAAGACCTCTACGCGCTGGATGAGCAGAAGTTCTTGGAGCTTGCTACCAAGGTCGAGAAGACTGCCAAGGAGGGTTAAATTATGGCTATCAAGACTGAACTTCTTTCCGCTTCCCGCGACTTCACAAAGCGCGAAATTCTCAAGCTTGCTGACTTCACCAACGCGACCAAGATCGACGAACTGCTTGCTGGTGGTGATTTCACTCTGAATATCGACTATTGGGCCGTGCTCCATGTCCAAAATGAAAAGAGTGAATCCAAGGAATACAACAAGTGCGTCATTGTCAACAAGGAAGGTGAGAAATTCACCACGGGTTCCGCTACTTTTATCAGCGCTTTGCAGGATATCTGGGAAGCCTGCAAGGATGATGGTGAAGATATCGTGGTTGACGTGTATCGTGCAGAATCCCGTAACTATTCGGGCAAGTATTTCATCACCTGTTCTCTGGTGTAAACGACAAAGGGCGGGGCTTAGGCTCCGCCCAAACGCCGAATTTTGAACAATATTGAGACGGAAATGCGTAACAGGAGAGCGAGGTTTGGTTCCCATGGCGAAGAAAAAGAAAACTGACCTTGAAAAAGCCTTTAAACATGAACAACGCCGCATATATAATTTCGTAACCAATGCAAGCAAACGTGGCTTCCAGTTTGACTATCCAGACGTATTTTTGCCAGAGGGTAAAAAGCCAACCAAGCGTGATGTTATGCGCCTGAAAGGCTGGACACCTGAACGGCTATATAAACGCGCTTTGTATCTGGATGAACAGACTGGTGAAATTTTATCAGGCCAAGAGGGCCGCAAGCTAGAGCGCAGACGTGCCGCCGAAAAAGGCATTGCCAAGAAAGCCGGAACGTGGGTAGAGCCGGAAAATCAGGCATATCTTCCGTCCCAAGCAGATTTGGTGCTGGAACAGGTCCAACATGATATCCGTCACTTTGCGCCATTAGATAAGTGGGCACCGTCCCGCAAAGCCATAGCAAATATTCACAACGACGCACTTATGGAAATGTTGTGGAACCAAATAGACGAAGAAGGGCGCGACGCTGTAGCCGCACGGCTAGAAGAAAACGCAGACGATATAAACCGTGCTATGTATGTTGTGCAAATGTACAAAGACAGCGAGGTTGTAAATGCCGCGCTTCATGACTTCCAACGTATCATCAAGGGCACTCCACTATCGCTAGACGAAAATAAAGAAATAACGGCGTATGGGGAGATGCAAGGCTATGGCGAAGAGGAGATATAAATATCTTGTTGCAGACTTCGAGACAACCGTTTACTCAGGGCAGACAGACACGCAGGTTTGGGCGGCGGCTTCCGTCGAATTAGGAAGTGAAGATGTTAGAATCGACGGAAGCATTGAACAGCAATGGGAATACTTCAAGAGCTTAAAGGCTGATTTAATTGTCTACTACCATAACCTAAAATTTGACGGCGCTTTCTGGTTGGACTACCTCATCAACGTTTTAAATATAAAACAGGCTTACGATTGGGACGGGAAAAATCCTGAGACCATCGTTTGGCGTTCAAAATGGGATATGGAGCCAAATACCGTTCGCTATAGTATTAGTGACATGGGCCAATGGTATAGTATCGTTGTAAAAGTCGGACGAAAGTTCATCGAGTTCCGCGACAGCTTAAAGCTACTACCATTTTCTGTCAAACGGATTGGTCAATCTTTCCGAACGAAGCACCAAAAGCTTGACATGGAATACGAAGGGCTTAGATATCCCGGCTGTGATATAACACCAGAAGAAAGAGAATATATTGCCAACGACGTTCTAGTTGTTAAGGAAGCACTTGAAATTATGTTCAGCGAAGGGCATACCAAGTTAACAATAGGTAGCTGTTGCCTAGATGAATTTAAAAAAAGCCTCAAAGCTGAAACATATGATGAACTGTTTCCTAATCTATACGACTTCCCACTAGATGAATCGTTTGGAGCGGAAAATGCTGGCGAATATATCCGAAAATCATATCGTGGCGGCTGGTGCTACTTGGTCAAGGGCAAGGAAAATAAAATAAAGCGTGGCGGGACTACTGCCGATGTTAATTCCTTGTACCCTAGCATGATGAGTTCTGACTCTGGCAACGTTTATCCGATTCATCAGCCGCATTTTTGGAAAGGACCAATACCGGAGTTAGCCTGTGCAAACTCACACTTTTTCTTTGTGCGTATCCGCACCAGATTTTATATCAAGGAGGGCAAGCTACCCTTTATACAACTCAAGCATTCATTCAGCTATAGCGCAACTGAAATGCTAACCACGTCCGATATCTACGACCCAAAAACAGGGAAGCATTATCGTTCGTATCTTGATTTTGACGGTGAAGAAAGACCTGCTATTGTGGAAATGACGCTGACTTGCACAGACTGGTATCTGTTGAATGAGCACTATAATCTGGTAGATTTAGAAGTGCTTGATGGGTGTTGGTTTACCACAACGCTAGGAGTTTTTGACGAATACATAGAGAAATATAAGCAGATTAAACTTCTTTCAAAGGGAGCTAAACGCGAACTAGCAAAGCTGTTCCTAAATAATCTATACGGCAAATTAGCAAGTAGCACGGATTCAAGTTTTAAAGTGGCGTACACGAAACAGGACCATTCATTGGGTTTCATAACAGTATCAGCCCACGACAAAAAGCCGGGTTATATCGCCGTGGGTTCTGCCATTACAAGCTATGCCAGAAACTTCACTATCCGCGCGGCCCAAAAGAACTATCACGGCGTTGATTCCCCCGGGTTTATCTATGCTGACACGGACAGTATTCACTGTGATTTAGCTCCACAGGACATTAAGGGCATTAAGGTCCACGACAAAGATTTTTGTTGCTGGAAGCTAGAAAGCTGTTGGGACATTGGCTATTTTGTGCGTCAGAAAACCTACATTGAACACGTCGTTAAGGAAGACCTTGAAGACTGTGAACCGTACTACAATTTAAAGTGCGCTGGTATGCCGCAAAGCTGTAAAAGCCTTTTTGTGCAGTCCATGGAGGGAGGGCACACGTCTTCCAACCAAGATGAAGCAGATTTTTTAGCGACAAAACGGACAATAGAAGACTTTAAAATTGGGCTTCGGATTCCTGGCAAACTTCTTCCCAAACGTATACCGGGTGGCGTCCTGCTTGTACCGACAACCTTTGAAATGAGATAACCCCCCACCAAAACGGTGAGGGGTTATGTCTATCCTTAGCCGGAGGGGTTTCAAGGCGGCCAGCTATTGCCGATAATGACATACGGCGGCATATTCCATCCGTGCTATCCGCTGTCATCAGTGAAATTAGCTCCGGTAGATAGCTAGAAAGATAAGGCACTAATTACGGCCTCTTTGCATTGCATATCCTTAAATCGGAAGCACCCTTTTTTGAAATAATAACGCATATTCGATACAAAATCATCAAACTTATTAAGCATAACATAGTTAATTTGATGGTCCTCTGTAGTCACAGTTAGTCTATAAGGATAGGTAGAATCTACGCGCCTGTCACAGTAAATAATCCCCTGATTTGGGTATTCCCTTAAAGCATAGTCTGTGCCCATATACCTAAGTGTGCCTAGGTATCTTGAGTTACCTTGTGGCGTTTCGATGAATGCAACGTTGTCATTTAAATAAGCACTTTCTGCTGAATAAGCGACATAGGAATTGCTTGCAAACGCTTTGCTAAAACCGCTTGCTTTTAACGCTTCAGATGCACTTTCATTGTAACCCTGTTCAAGCACGAAGCCATGGCCGCGCAGGAACTTAGTATCTGATTTGAGCCTTGCACTTATTCCCATTTCGACATAATAAGGGTTAACAATTGACACAGGGTTTGCGCACATATATACAGGCACATACCTAGTTTGCTTCCCCTGACCTCTAGCAATACTAGTGTGAATGCTCAGAAATTTACGTATTTCATCATTGCAATAGTGGTCAGTTTCGCTTTGAAATTCATCAAAGAACATACGCTGAACATCGCTGAATAAGTGCGCATATTTCTTGAGCTGGTCCGCACTATTAAGCGAAATAGCATATCCGCACGGCTTCTCATCCAAGAAAAGTTCGTGGTAAATCCCTCTAGCTTTGCGCTTTGATTCCATAGTCATTCCGGCAAAGAATAGAGAACCAACATCCTTAAAAAATTTGTCCGCGCAATCATCAAGCTCATAATTGAACCGGTACAAAATAGCGAATTTCTCACCATGAGCAAGAAAACGCTTTGTCAAGAGTCGCGCAAAATATGTGGTTTTACCACCTGTTCGGTTCGTAGTAACCATATAAATTTCAGGCTTATTGCCGTCTATGTCGGTCAAACTGAGGAGCTTTGTTCCGTCATAATACTGGTTTGTATACATGAATACAATCACTCCCCCTCAGTTTATTATATCATATTTCTTGACAAAAGTCAACCCTTGTGGTATAATAAGTTATGGGCGAAGGGGGGTGAATGTGGCATGGACGTGAATGGCATTACCCAGATTATCGCAACTCTTGGCTTTCCTATTGCGGTTTGTTTGATTTGTTTCTGGTATATCAACAAACAGCAGGAAAGTCACAAACTTGAAATTAACAATCTTACGAACGCTTTGCAAAATAACACTATTGTAATGCAACAGCTTGTGGACAAACTGGACACAAAGGGGGTTTAAATGAATAAGCTGGAAACCGTGGCGCGTGAAGTGATTATCGGCAAGTGGGGGGACGGCGACGAACGTCGCAAAAGGCTAACTAAAGCAGGGTATAATTATGCTGAGGTTCAGGCCATTGTGAATAAGCTCTTAAACGCCGATAACAACCGCAAAGAAGAACCGACCAACAAAAGCGTTCTAACCGTAAACGTCGATCTGAATACGGTTAGCGGGCTAATTCTTAATTTTGAGGTATAGAGTATGGCGTGGTATGCTAAGCCAAAAGGCGGTTATAACTATACAACAGTAGAAGGGCAGTCAAACGCTACAGAAATGTACTTTATGTGCCAAGATAAGGGATGGTCTGCGCCTAGTATTTGTGCCATGCTAGGAAACGTAATGGGCGAAGGTGGCGGCAACCCTTGGCGTTGGGAAGCTGACAATGTACCGACCTACGCTCAATTTGTTGAGTGGTCTTCTTCTGCGCCCATGCAACACGGTTACGGCTTGTTTGGTTTTACCCCTGCAAAATCGTATATCAATTCTACCAATGCTTCTAAGTATGGCTCTATCGGATATGGCCCTAACTTTTCGGACCAGCCCGGCAAGTCATCCGACGGCGCGGCCCAGACGCAGTATTTCCTTGATACCGTTCGTAGCAACTGGGGTTCTGGGCTGTACAACTACTACAAAACACAGTTTGCTAACATCGGTGTAAATATTGACGATTTTTATTACATTACCTTTGACGAATTTATCGCTGGTAAATCCTCTAGCGGTGAGGCTTACACATTTGAACAGCTTGTCGGCGCGTTTGAATTGAAGTATGAAAAACCGAACAACGTGTCTGCGGCAAATTCATATGCATACAGACTGACAATGTGCAAAAAGTGGGCAGATTATTTCAACACTAATCCGCCGGGGCCTCAGCCAAGCAAGTCAAAAAAATTGCCTATCTGGTTTTATTTGAAAAGGAGGACATGGTGAATGGCCGTTAAAACTAAAGCGGAACTGCTTGAAGCTATTCGCGGGGTGGTGGGGGAATCTACGGACGATTCCGCACTGGCAATCATTGAAGATGTTTCGGATTCAATTGATTCTCTGGAAGCAAATAGCGGGACCGATTGGAAAACTAAATATGAACAAAATGACGCCGCATGGCGGCAAAGGTATAAAGACAGATTCTTCGCCGCCTCAGATTCCGATGACTATGCAGACGATTCAGATGACGAACGTCCGCTGACGTTTGAGGCACTTTTTAAGGAGGAATAAAATGCCTAGAAGAATTAGCGTTACTACTCTCAACGCTTCCACGATTGACATTCTTAATACGATTAGGGCCAACGCTTCCCTTGAATATCAGAATCAGGTCCCTGCCATTACAAAAGAAAGCGACATTCCCAGAGTTGGTGAAGTCCTGTACGGCTATCCCGCCCTTGCTAACCAGTTCATCAACACCTTGGTGAACAGAATCGCGGCAACCCGTGTGAAGTCGGCGGTCTTTAATAACCCGTATAAGGACCTCAAAAAAGGCTACCTTGAGTTCGGTGAAACCATTGAAGACGTGTTCGTGAACATCACCAAGGCGCGTGAGTTCTCCGTCGAAAAGGCAGATGCCCGTGAGCATAAACGGTCTATGCCTGACGTTCGCACGGCGTTCCACACCATGAACTATCGCGTTCAGTATCCCATCACCATTCAGGACGAAGACCTTCGCATGGCGTTCCTGTCCATGCAGGGTGTTCAGGACCTTATCGCCAAAATCGTCGATGCCGTGTATACTGCGGCTGAATACGATGAGTACCTGCTGTTCAAATACCTGATGATTAAGGGTATCACGCAGGGCCAGATGAAGCCTATTGCCTTTGATTCTGCTGACATGAAGAATGCCGCGAAGAAATTCCGTGGGGCGTCCAACAAAATCACCTTTATGTCCAAGGACTACAATGGCGCTGGCGTTACCACGGCAACCCCGAAGCAGGACCAGTATATTTTCATGGACGCCGACTTCAATGCAGAATATGACGTTGATGTTCTGGCGGCGGCCTTCAACATGGATAAGGCCGACTTCATGGGCAAGCTCAAGCTGATTGACGATTGGAGCACGTTTGATAACGACCGCTTCGAAGTCATTATGGCTGGTTCTGACCAGATTGAGGAAGTCACTCAGGCAGAACTTGACCTGATGAAGAACGTCAAGGCGGTCCTTGTTGACGGCGAGTGGTTCCAGGTCTATGACAACATGGATAAGATGACGGAGAAATACGTCGCTTCCGGCATGTACTGGAACTACTTCTACAACGTCTGGAAGACTGTCTCTTTCAGTCCCTTCTCCAATGCCATTGTCTTTGTCGATGACGGCGCAGACACCGCACTTCCCGACGGCCTGACTTTCAAGGTGTTTGATAAGTCGGTTGACGGTTCCAATGTTGTTCTTACCCTTCTTGCCACTGGCGCGGCTAACCTCAAGCCGGGTAACTATCGCTTTATCCAGACGCAGGATGCCACCACCAAGAAAATTGCCGTTCATCCCTATGGCGCGGTCATTATGCCTAGCGGAACTAACTACGTGGCGGCGATTGACCTTGACGGTACTGGGTATACTGTCGGCACTAAGGCAGGGTCCAGCGGCACTTATACCAAGGGAACCCTTTCCAGCACGGCGAACGTAGGCGACACTATTACCTTCTTCAAAGATACCCTGTTCTAAAATCCAAAAAAGGCCCCGGGAAACTGGGGCCTTAGTTTCTAAGGAGGTGTAAACTTGGGAGCATCACCATACACAACTATTAAGCTTATGCGCCGCTATCCTTGTGGACCTGACTATGAAAATAGCCTGTACTTTGCTAACGTAGTTGCACAAACAAATTACATGAATACACTGGTTTACAAGACATTTACGAACCAGTCATTCCAAAGGCCAAGCAGGGGAAGAATACGTTTACAGATTGCTTTCACTGAGAGTGAAACTGTGAACTATCTTGCGTGGGACGGCAAGAAAAATCCTAATGTCGCTAGCGATAATTGGTATTATGCCTTTGTTACTGGCGTGAAGTATATCAATGAGGCGGTTACTGAATTCGTTTATGAAATTGACGTTATCCAGACGTATTGGTTTCTTACTACACTTAAACGCTGTCTTGTTGAGCGCGAAACTGTCGCAGACGATACACTTTATAAAAACTTAATCGACGAAGGAATCGATATTCAAGATTACTATGAATCGGCTAAATACGGTTCCCCTGTTAGCGTTAATGATTTAGTGATGATCGTCGCGGCTACTTTCAACACTGACTTTGTTGATAGCGTAGCGGGAAGATTTAACGGCTTGTTTACTGGCCTATGTTATAATATGTTTGATTTAACGGATCAAGGTATACAATCGGCTAAAGACTTTGTAACTATGGCGGCGGCTAAAAATAAAAGCGACGGAATCGTTAGTATTTTCTACGCCCCAAGATTCTTATTTACTGTTGGTGGCAACTTGCAACAAATCAATCATTCTGTGCCAAAAGACACGTCAATTAAGCGAAGCAACGGAGCAAGTGTTCACAACAATAAACTAAAAGCGTATCCGTTTTCCTATTTGTTGGTGGTAAATAATGCAGGGGACAGCGTGCCGTATAAATACGAATATTTCTACGATGACGACAACTGCACTTTCGGCATTCGTGGAGATAGTACCTGTTCTCCTGGTCTAATTATGTACCCTACAGCTTATAACGGTTATGGAGAGTATGAGACAATAGGACTTACAGGTTTTCCTATGTGCTCATATACTAATGACGCTTTTAAGGCTTGGTTAGCTCAAAACACGTCTGGTTTTATTGGCGGCGCGTCCAAAACTGCCGCTAATACCGTTAGAGCTTTACAGGCAACCGCAGACGCTAGAGCTTTACAAGCAACTGCAAACGCAATGCATACGGCTAGAGCTAATGCATGGATAGCTGGCTCGATCACGAACGAAACCTATATGCAGGCCGGGGCTACAGCCGCCAGTATGGATGCATCAGCGGGGGTGGCGGCGTCTGGGGCTGTTGCGGCTGGTGCTGTTGCACTTGCCAGCGCGGCGGCACTTGTGGGCACTGTAGCGGCGGCATTACAACGGCCTAATATGGCATATGGCGTTGGTTCTTCTGCTACATTGTATAGCGCTGGTTTGTTGCAGTTTAATTTCATTGCTAGGCGCGTTAATCCTAAGCTCATTGACCAAATAGATGACTATTTTGATATGTTTGGGTATAAGGTTGCAACAGTAAAAATCCCTGACACGCATTCACGCCCTCACTGGAACTATGTTAAAACTGTCAATTGCCAACTTACGGGTTATTGCGCGAACGGTGTATCTGAAAAAATTAAACTAATTTTTAACGGTGGCATTCGGTTCTGGAGAAACGGCGCAGAAGTCGGCCAGTACAACCTAGACAACCGCCCTGTCTCTGCCCAGGTAGCGGCTGGAACTATGACCGTAGAGGAGGCGAAAGCTTATGAAGCTTAAAGAAAAGCAATTTTGGGAACAGGCGGCAATGAATAATGCAAACTTCATGCAATATTACAACCGCCTGACTGAGCTTGCAATTTCTATGTTTGAATGGAAAAATCTGCCTGACACTGTAGACGTACGTTTCCTTGAACTTACGTTATTCAGCGACGGAGCCGCTGTATTCTTCCGTGATGAAGCTCTTGGAGAGCTGGCATTACAGGTCGCAATGGGCGGCGGCTTGAACGTGTATCGCGTTCCTGTCAACCGTCGCGCTTATGCGGCTAACGGCTACAACAGAAGTTTGAACGATAAAGATTCTGTTATTATTTGGAATAACTATCTTCACAAAAATAGTATGCTTGACGTGCGGATGTTCAGTAAACGTCTGTGGAATCTTGACCGAGCAATTGATGTTAACGCAAACGCACAAAAGACGCCAATCGTCATTTGTTGTGATGAACAGGAACGCCTTACAATGCTAAACCTATATAAGCAATATGAAGGCAATGAGCCATTTATCTTCGGTTCGCGCAATCTGAATACTGCTGGTGTCAAGGCATTGCAGACAGGCGCGCCTTATGTCGCGTCCCAGCTCTATGAACTGAAAACGCAGATATGGAATGAAGCCCTAACGTATCTGGGCATTTCAAACACTTCTTTCCAAAAGAAAGAACGGCTTATTTCTGACGAAGTTATCCGCTCTCACGGTGGAACGGTTGCAAGCAGATACAGCCGTCTGGAATCTAGGCGTGAAGCTTGTAGGGCAATTAACAAAATGTTTGGGCTTAATATTTGGTGTGATTATAGGGAAGATTACCAAGTTCCTGAGACTGAAACCGACACTGACAATGAAGACGGGGAGGGGGCCGAATGAGTACATACACAACTGAGGTACGCTATATCTGCGAAGTAAACGCCGGATATAAAGAGAGCCAAGGTTTTTCCAAGGTAAATGAAATTCTCACTAAGGCCGCGCCTCTTGTGTTCGATTTTGACTTCCCTATTTTTGATGAGGCATACCGTTTACCACTTGAAGTCAAGATTCTTAGACATTTCTATACAAGGGAAATTTGCGCTGAAACTGTCGGGCTTTGGAAGCTGTGGCTAGAAGCCACAATGAATGAAATTATGCCCTACTATAATCAACTTTATAAATCCGAATTGCTTGAATTTAACCCGCTGTACGATGTTGACTTGACCACAACCCATAAGGGAAGCGGCACTAATAAAGGGACAGACACACGAACTGACGCACTCAAACAGGCTGGCTCTTATACGCAAGACGGTAAAACAAGTGGGAGTGGAACTGCTAATTCTCATCTTAGTGGAGACGTAGGAACCACAACTACCAATAGCCGCACTAACAAATATAGTGACACTCCGCAGGGCAGAACAGAAAACTTGACAGACTTGAACTACTTGACCAATTACACCGTAGCAAAAGATGATGATGTTGTAAAAGAACTCACAGATAGAGTTACTATTGACACCACAAGCAATAGCGGCACTAGCGAAGTAAAGGGCACAACATCCACAGAGAACACAGGCACGCAAACTACTGAGCGCGATATTGCAACAACTGACGATTATGTTAACACTGTTAGAGGAAAATCTGGTGGTGCAAGCTTCGCTAAAACCTTGCAGGAATTTAGAAAAACATTCCTGAATATTGACCGCTTAATTATCAACGACCTAGAGCCTCTTTTCATGGGGCTTTGGTGATAGGAGGTAAATATGGCTAACGAAAAAACAGAATTTATTCACGTTGAAAAAATCAGATATTGGTGCAACAAAATTCTTCCTCTCGCTTATGATGACAGCCTCAGTTATTATGAGGTTCTGGCTAAGGTTCAGGAAAAAATTAACGAACTTATTCAGGCGCATAATGAACTTCCTGACTACATTAAAGAAGCTGTCATTAAGTATGCGCATTCAGAAGAATTTAATGACTATATCAAGACTATTTTTGCCAATCTTGTTGTTAATGTGAAATACCCGCCTGCTGGTCTTAAAGCCGCTATTGGCGACGGCGTTACCAATGACAGCGACGCTTTCCAAAATGTTCTTGACTATTGCAACGCTAATCATCGTATCATGTTTATCCCTGATGGTAAATACGTTATTACGCGAAAGCTCTATATGTCTTACCCTGTTATTGGTGCTAGTGACGATACCGTCTATATTCTTGCGCCGAAAAATACTGTGGTATTCTCCAATGAAACGTATGAAACCGTCACTACCACGACGCCGACCACGGGGGAAGTTGTTAAAACAGAAACCAAAATTACAGGCCGTAGCCAGATCGCAAAGTTGAAGAATGTGCATTGCAACCCGGCCAACATTGACTTCGACGCAGACTATATTGAGCTTATCCGTGTTAACGCAAATTCTGTTAAACTGGTATCTCATCAGACTAGCGAATGTACCCACCTTGGTTGTGCCCACCTTGAGACTGACGGTGTTGGTCACAATTTTGAAAACCTTGTTTTTAGTGGTACCGCTGACCCTGACATTGAGACAAATCCTCTGTCTTTCATCACGCATTGTGGCAACCTTAACGTTAGGAGTACAACAGCCGGAACCGGGCGTGTTGTGTGTGTGTTTGACGATAAGGCTGTTTATCCAATTTCCAGCGCATTCATTGGAGACTGCGCACCAACTAACCAGAAGTTCTATGACGAATTTAATGCGCCGTGCGCAACATATCTAAGCCGTACGGGAGAGTGGACAATTGTTCGTGGTGAAAATAGATACCAAGTTACAATCACTAAAATTGCCAATGCTTATGAAATTATGGCAACAAACGTGACACTAAAAGGCAACCCCGACCTTAATTTAAAGGTAGGAGACCAAACCCTTATTCAGTATCACGGCTCGGACAGTATTACAAGGCCTAAGGAAACGTTACTTGAGACTGCTAAAAACATTAACAGAACCGCAACAGCTTCTATCACAGATACGGCCCCGGCTGTTAACATCAACGGCAGTTCTAGCGTAACCGCTAATAGCGGAGGATCTAATATTACTGTCAAACCCGCTGGCGTAAAGGCCGCCTCAGGTAGCAATGCTAGCATTGAAGCTAATGCCAACGGTGTAAAAGCCGCTTACGGAAGCAATTCTAGCATTGAAGCTAATGCCAACGGTGTAAAAGCCGCTTACGGAAGCAATACTAGCGTTGAAGTCAATGCTAGCGGGGCTTTTGTAAAAGACGGAGACAGTGCGGTAGAAGTTAAAACTGACGAGGGCGCAACGCTCAGGGACGGAAGCAATGTTTTTGTTAAGGTGGCTGGTGAACAGGGTGTGTTTATTGAGGGAGACAATAAGCCCATCGATATTCACGGAAATGAAGTTAATGCCAGCGCCGACACCGTAGCGGTAACTGGTCCTACAGAAGTTAATGTTGCATCTAAAAATCTTAAACTGCATGATAGCAACGAGGCAAACAATTGGGGAATCACCGGTACAACCGGGCTTAGCGGAGACGGCGCAATCAACCTTCGGACAAACACCGCTACGATTCTTACAGGTGGAAAGAGAATTGTTGCTAAACCTGTGTCCGAAGCCGACGTGAAGGCTGGCATAGACCTCACCGCTAGGAAATCCATTATCTATAATCCTAGCTTCCAAGTCCCTGCCAAATTTAATGACTATTTCAATTATGTGTCGGCCCCTGACGCAACAGGTTCTAATACTAGCAAGCTTTTGTTCGCTGGTGATAAGCTGGCTGAACTGCTTCCTGGCGGTGGTGGAGGCGGTGAAAGCGTAGTAGTGGACGTCACAAATGCTGGTGAAAATAGCCTAGTCGCAGGCGACTCTACTACTGCCGTCGCTACTGCCAATTCGCAAAAGCTTAACGCACTTGCTCAGACTGGAAATATCTTGTATTTCCCGGGCGGGCTGGTGTACAACTTTGGCGCAAATGATAAGGTCAGTGCATTCCATGGAATTACAAGTTACAAGAACGGCATGAGCGCTAGGCTTGTCAACCTTGACTTGCAATCGCTTACCCACGAAAATAGCACAGTTGTATTGGACGGCTTCGAAATTGACCATGTTAAAATCTCTAATCGCATGGTGGACATTAAAAACTGCCGCTTGAAAACTGATAGTAATATTATGCTTGACCTTTGTACCGGAAGTATTAGTAACTGTTCCACTTTCGGTGATATTGGACTTCGGCCTGATATTTATTTGACTAATTGCGCTTCTATGAAAATTGACAGTCTTCAAAACTATTATAATATCGTTGGTTCATTTTGCGGTGGAATTAAAATTAACAATTGCGAACTAAATACAGTTGCCCTTGGTGACACAAACGATAATGTCAGAATTATAAATAATTTCTTCAGTAGCGATAGCGCAGAACAAAGCATTCTCGCTATTTCTGGCATCGGTAATAACGAAGCAGACAGCATTTTTATTGCTAATAACACTTTCTATCACACTAACGAAATTGCTATTGGCGGTTATATGTTGAGTCTTACGTCATGCAAAAATACTTTCATTACAAATAACGCGTTTCAAAATATTGACCAGACAAACGACAAGCCAATCATTCTTTCTGGTGTTGGTATTTTTGCTTTTAACACTCTAGACAGCCAGGAGCAAATAGCTAATATCATCAGCGCTGGAGCTTGTGACGTGTTTCACAATTATAACGGTTCCTGGGCCTAACCGAATTTATAGACCGCCCTTAATTGGGCGGTCATTTTTTATTTCAATGAACGAATAGAACAACTATTGCGCAAAAATGACAAGGGGGGTGCTTGCAAACCTAACATCGACGACGGT
>OGYD01001674.1_pt1 | contig 16108 bp, 10 predicted proteins | sample 1576441 | NCBI WGS metagenome assembly OGYD01 (sample SAMEA3541537, study PRJEB24748) | human gut metagenome | biome: human gut; feature: human-associated habitat; material: faeces | place: China | collected 2012 | reverse complement strand
TAGGCAAAGTTGTTCAGGCACAACAAGTTGTTGGCGTTGTACGCTAGCGCATGTACCGGCACAGAAAGCCGGCTGTCAGGTGATTTTATGCACACCGATTGTCAGAAGAACAAAAACCGGTGAATGGAATGCGCAGGATCTGCATGTGACACAGGATTTTGGCACGTATCCGGGCGGAGATTATCCGCAGGCAGTCCGGGAACTTGGAAAAACACTGGGACTTCCGGTTGTGGATATGACAAAGATGACAAAGGCACTTTATGAAACACTCGGAAAAGACGAAACGGTGTATTTACATGCGTGGACGTCTGATAAAGCGGCAAGCGTGGATAATACGCACACCAATGTATGGGGTGCAAGGGTCAATGCGTGTCTTTGTCTGAATGAAGTAAAGAATCAGCAGGTGGCAGGGCTTTCCGAACACATTTTGGATACGGATGAAAAAGAAGTCTTAGACCGTAGTAAATATTTAGTATCCAATCCTGAATATCACCCGGTTGTATTTACCTCGGATTTACCAAAGAGCCGTTTCTGGGAAGATGCGGCAGGCTTTTCGGGTACGGTATTCGGCGATGTGCTTGAAGAAGTATCCAAAGAGCATTTTGTGTTAGAACCGGCAGGTGAAAATGCAGTACATATTGCAGTCAAAAATAACTGCGGAAAGATCGCGGCAGTATCGGACGGCATTGCGATGTATTATAAAAAAATTCCGGCGGACAGACCGTTTATTCTGCGGGCAAAAGCCGTAATTCACGATTATTTTTTAAATGATCAGGTATCCTTTGGATTAATGGTGCGTGATGACTGTTATGTGGATAAAACGACGGCGGATATTTTAGGAGATTATGTAGCGGCGGCACCGCTTTTGCTGACACACGGGGCGCAGTGCTGGAACTGCTTTGCAAGAAAAAGCGGTGAACTGGTGAAGGGTGGAATCTGCACCAGAGCATACAAACCGGGCGATGTCGTTGAACTTCAGATAGAAAGCACACAGGACGGATATGCCTGCACCTTCGGCAAAGAACAGACCATAACAGGCGGATTTGACTTCCGGCTGACCAGCATTGATGCAGAACACGTTTATGCGGGAATGTTTGTTTCAAGAAATGCCGATGTGACATTTACAGATATCGAATTAATTTTTAAGACACCGGAAAATGAATGATGAAAAGAAAGGCGTAAAGAAAATGAGAACATTTGCAAAATCATCAAAATTAGACAACGTTTGTTATGACATCAGAGGTCCGGTCATGGACGAAGCCAACCGCATGATTGAGCAGGGCGTTGAAATTTTAAAATTAAATATCGGAAATCCGGCGCCGTTTGGTTTTAAAGCACCACAGGAGCTGGTAGACATGATGCGTGGTAATCTGGAAAATGCGGAAGGCTATTCGGATTCCAGGGGCTTGTTAAAATCCAGACAGGCGATTGTGGAATACTGCAAAAAGAAAAATATCCCGAATGTCGGTGTCAATGACATTTATACGGGAAACGGTGTCAGTGAGCTGATTACACTGTCTATGAACGGATTGCTTGACAACGGCGATGAAGTACTTGTTCCGTCACCGGATTACCCGCTGTGGACGGCATCGGTTACGCTTGCGGGCGGAAAAGCGGTGCATTACCTGTGCGATGAACAGTCTAACTGGTATCCGGATATCGCGGATATGCGTAAAAAAATTACGGATAAGACAAAAGGCATTGTTATTATCAATCCGAACAATCCGACCGGTGCATTATATCCAAAGGAAATCTTAGAGCAGATTGTAGAACTGGCAAGAGAGCATGAACTGCTGATTTTTGCCGATGAAATCTATGACCGACTTGTGATGGATGGCAAACAGCACATTTCCATTGCTTCACTGGCACCGGATTTATGTGTTGTCAGCTTTAACGGACTTTCAAAGTCCCATCTGATTGCGGGCTACCGCTGCGGCTGGATGTGTATCAGCGGCGACAAGAGCCGTGCAAAGGGCTATATTGAGGGCATTAACCTGTTATCATCCATGCGCCTTTGTGCAAATGTACCGACACAGTCCGTTATTCCAAAGGCACTGGAGATGCTGGATTCGACCAAAGAAATGTTAGAGCCGGGAGGCAGGGTGTATGAACAGCGTGAATACATTTACAATGCGTTAAATGATATTCCGGGTGTGAGTGCGGTAAAACCGGAAGCGGCATTTTACATTTTCCCGAAAATGGATATGAAAAAGTTTCATATTAAAGATGATGAGAAATTTGCGCTGGATTTCTTAAAGGAGAAAAAAATTCTGGTAACGCACGGCGGCGGTTTCCACTGGAATACACCGGATCATTTCAGAATTGTCTATCTGCCGGATGTGGATACGCTGACGGAAGCCTGCACACGAATGAAGGACTTTTTTGCACATTACGTACAGGATTAAAACGAGGAGAAAATATGTTTCGGAAGTTAAGAGCAGAAGCAGAGAGGGAGAATGGGGAGGAAAACAGGCTTATGTTTGACAACAGGGCATTATTTGCCTTGCTGTTACCGATTATTATAGAACAGATTTTAAATTCCTTTATGGGAATGGTGGATACCGTTATGGTCAGCAATGTAGGCAGTGCGGCGATTTCGGCGGTATCGCTGGTGGATTCTATCAATAATCTTGTCATTCAGGTGTTCTCGGCAATGGCGGCGGGGGCTGCCATTGTCTGCTCAAGATTTATCGGGGCGAAAGACAGGAACGGCTGTAACCGTGCGGCACGACAGGTTGTGTTGACGGTTTTTATCATTTCCATGGCGATTATGGTGTTCGGGCTGATATTCCGTGTACCGCTACTGCGGGTGGTTTTCGGCGCGATTGAACCGGAGGTTATGGAAAATGCAATGATTTATTTCATGATTACGGTGGTTTCATATCCGTTTCTGGCACTGTTTAATGCGGGGGCGGCGTTTTTCAGGGCGGAGAGCAATGCCAAACTGCCAATGTTTGTGGCGGCAGGCACGAATATTTTAAACATTGCCGGAAATGCCGTTTTCATTTTTGGCATGAATATGGGTGTTGCCGGTGCGGCATTATCGACACTGCTGTCGAGAGTGCTGTGCATGGTTATCATTTTTGTACTGTTAAGACGTAAAAATCAGATGATTGTTTTAGACCACTATTTTAAAATCCGTCCTGAAAAGAACCTGATTCGTCAGATTCTGTCAATCAGTATTCCGTCAGGTGTGGAAAACGGTATGTTCCAGTTTGGTAAGCTGGCAATCCAGTCTACTGTATCAACTATGGGTACGACAGCGATTGCGGCACAGGCGATGACAAATATCCTTGAAAATGTCAACGGCGTATTCGGTATTGGTACGGGAATCGGATTGATGACCGTGGTCGGACAGTGTATCGGAGCGAAACATTATAAAGAAGCAAAATACTATATGGTAAAATTAACCGTCATTGCGGAAGTGGGACTGACGATATCGTGTCTGCTGGTTTATGCGGCGGCACACCCGGTTACGCTTATAGCAGGCATGGAAGCGGAAAGCGCAGCACTGTGTATGCAGATGATTGCGGCAATTACGATTGTAAAACCGGTTGCCTGGGTGCTTTCATTTGTACCTGCATACGGACTGCGTGCCGCAGGAGATGTCCGCTTTTCAATGATAGTTTCCGTAACTACGATGTGGTGCTGCAGGGTTGCCCTTTGTATCTTTCTTGTAAAAGCATTTGGCATGGGACCAATGGCAGTCTGGATTGGTATGTTCGCAGACTGGTCTATCCGCTCCGTAATCTTTTCGGGAAGATTTTTAAGCGGCCGGTGGCTGAAAAAAGCGATGAATTAATAGAAAAATGCCTGCGGAAATGAGGATTAATATGATTAGAGAATTAGCATTAAAGAACCGGTCTTACAGAAGATTTTACGGTGAGAAAAAGATTGATGAAAAGACACTGCGGGAATTGGTGGATATTGCAAGGAATACACCGTCTGCGGCAAACAGACAGCCGCTTCAATACCGTCTTGTGTGTGATGATGAAACAAACAGCCGTGTATACGACTGTCTTGGCTGGGCAGGCTATTATAAGGACTGGGACGGTCCGGTAGCAGAGGAACGTCCATCAGCATATATTATTATGGTGACACCGCAGGATGTAAATCCGCAGTGGGATGAAGGCATTGCGGGTCAGACCATTCTGCTTGCGGCGGCAGAGCAGGGGCTTGGCGGCTGTTTTATCGGAAATATCCGGAAAGAAAAGCTTGCTGCTGTTTTAAATCTGCCGGAGGGTTATAAGGTGGATTTGTGCATTGCACTGGGATATCCAAAAGAAGAAGTGGTATTGGAAGATATTGCGGGAGATGGCGACATTCATTATTACCGTGATGACAATCAGGTACAGCATGTGCCGAAAAAGAAGCTGGATGACATTTTAATATAAGAAGTAACGGAACGGACAGTCCTGTGGAAAATGAGAATACGGTTTGTTGTTTTCTAATAATTTTCAAATTTTGTGGAAAAAGTGAAAAAATACACTTTAAATTTGATAAAATATTGTCAAAATAACCTGATTATGATAGTATATTAGTAAGATGTGTACGAGAAAAGCTGCAAAAGCAGCAGAAAAGAGGTAAGGTTATGAGGTTGACATTTTTAGGGGCAGATCATGAAGTAACAGGCAGTTGTCATTTCTTACAGGCATGTGGGAAAAATATCCTTATCGATTGTGGCATGGAACAGGGCAATGATGTTTATGAGAATCAGGAACTGCCGGTTCCTGCATCTGACGTAGATTATGTATTGCTTACACATGCACATATTGACCATTCGGGACTGATACCGCTTCTGTATGTGAACGGATTCCGTGGAAAGGTCTATACGACAGAGCCGACGGTGCAGCTGTGCGAGATTATGTTAAAAGACAGCGCACACATTCAGATGTTTGAGGCAGAATGGCGCAACCGTAAGGCAAAACGTTCCAACGGTACGTTAAAGGAATTTGTTCCACTGTATGATATTGAAGCGGCAATTAACGTTATGAAGCAATTCGTAGGCTGTGCCTATGAGGATATTATCCAGCTAGATGAAGGTATTAAAATCCGGTTCCGTGATGTCGGACATCTGTTAGGTTCTGCCAGTATTGAAGTGTGGGCAGAGGAAGACGGAGAAGCCCGCAAGATGGTATTTTCCGGCGATATCGGAAATATGAACAAGCCGATTGTGAAAAATCCGCAGTATACGTCCGATGCGGATTACGTTGTTATGGAATCTACCTATGGTAACAGAAGCCACGGTGGTACGCCGGATTATGTAACAGAGCTTGTCAGTATATTTGAAAGGACGTTTAACCGTGGTGGTAATGTCGTGATTCCTTCCTTTGCAGTTGGCAGAACACAGGAAATATTATATTTTATCCGGAAGATTAAACAGGATCATTTAATTGACCGTGAGTTTGATGTATATATGGATAGTCCGCTGGCAATTGAAGCAACCAATATTTTTCAGAAAAATGTGGATATGTGTTTTGATGAGGAAGCGATGGCACTGGTAAAAGGTGGAATCAACCCACTGACATTTCCAGGGTTAAAGTTTGCGGTAACGGGCGAAGAATCAAAACTGATTAATTTTGACCCGAAGCCGAAGGTAATCTTATCGGCTTCCGGTATGTGTGAAGCGGGACGAATCCGCCACCACTTAAAGCATAACCTGTGGCGGCCGGAATGTACGATACTGTTTGTCGGTTATCAGGCAGTCGGTACAACAGGCAGAATTATTGTAGACGGTGCAGATGAGATTAAGCTGTTTGGTGAGCCGATTAAAATCAGTGCGGAAATCGTACAGCTTCAGGGTGCAAGCGGTCATGCCGATAAAGAAGGCTTAATACGCTGGGTATCCCAGTTTGAAAAGAAGCCGAAAAAAGTATTTGTTGTACACGGCGAAGACAGCGTGTGCGATGAATTTACGGAGTGTCTGCGTACAGAGCATGGATTTAACGCGGAAGCGCCATATACGGGAGCCAGTTATGATCTGATTGCAGGCGAGTGGCTGACTGAGGGCAACCGCAAGAAGAAGGAAAGAAGAAGTGTTAATAAGAGGAATCAGGGTGTCTTTGACCGCCTGATTGCCGCAGGAAAGCGTTTGATGACAGTTATTCAGCACAACGAAGGCGGTGCAAATAAGGATCTGGCAAAATTTGCTGACCAGATTAATGCGTTGTGCGACAAGTGGGACAGATAATAAATTGTAAAGCAAACATCTATGCTGGCAGATGAGAAACCGCCTGCACGGATTTTCCATCGCCGCTTTGCAGCAAGTTGCTCAGAAACGAGGATTGTATGAAAAAAATAGTATTCGTGCTGAATCCTCACTCGGGAAAGGCACTGATTAAAAATGCATTACTAAAGATAATACAGGTGTTTTCGGAAGCGGGGTACGATGTGACTGTGTATCCTACGAAGGCACCGCTTGACGGATATGAGTATCTGAAAAAGCGTGAAGGTCAATATGATGTGCTGGTATGCAGCGGCGGTGACGGAACGTTAAATGAAGTGGTACGTGCCGTATTGGAATATCAGGGCGATAAACCGCCGATTGGTTATATTCCAAGCGGCAGTACCAATGATTTTGCAACCAGCCTGAATATTCCAAAGGATATGGTGCGTGCGGCGCAGCATATTGCGGCAGGAGAGCCTGTTCAATGTGATATCGGAAGGGCAAACGGTGAACGCTCGTTTAATTATGTGGCAGCGTTTGGTGCATTTACAGAGGTTTCATATGCGACACCGCAGCATTTAAAAAATCTGCTGGGACATCAGGCATATGTACTGGAGGGTGTTAAAAGCCTTGCGGCATTAAAACCGTACAAAGTAAAAGTTACCAGTAATGAACTTCAGGTGGAAGATTCGTTTGTATACGGTATGGTAAGCAATACAGAGTCCGTGGGCGGTATGCGCGGGCTGGCAGGAACCGGTGTGGACTTACAGGATGGATTGTTTGAAGTGACGCTGATTAAGGAAATTAAAAATCCAATGGAAGTACAGCAGCTGGTGACGGCATTTCTTTCAAAAAACTTTGAAAAATGTGATGTTTTGTACTCTTTTAAGACCAGTAAAATCACTTTTGAATCAGAAGAAGCAATCAAGTGGACACTGGATGGTGAGTATGGCGGAGAGTGGAAAGAAATGAGGCTGGAAGTAGAACCGCGGGCAATAGAGTTCATAATTAAGAAAAGAAAGGAAAAGACAAAAAAACTTAATTAAATGAACACAAAACGGATTTAGCTTAAAAAACAATAAAATAATTGAAAAATGATTTATAAAATTAAGTCGAGGGTTTTGAAAAAGTGCAAATAAAACCCTCGACTTAATTTTTTTATGTTTCAAAATAATAAATATTAAAATAAAAGCAAAAGAATATATAAAATGAAACACAATTTAGAAACAATTTTGAAAAAATCTGGAATATATTGTGAAAACGACAGGGGCGCAGAGGGCTAGAAAGCATAAAAATCAATGAAAATGTAGCAAAATAACGGCTATATTGTTAAAAAACACAATAATAGTCAGATAATTATAAAATAAATGCTTAAAAGATAAATAATCAGACAATTTTAAATAAAAAAATATTTACAGATTTTAAAAATAGGCGTATAGTAACCGTAAGATGAAAATCCCCAATAAGTTTACGAAAGGAAGATTAAGACTATGGAGAATCAAACAAAACAGCCTGGACTTTACAGCGAGCAGTTTGAACATGATAACTGCGGTATCGGCGCAATTGTAAGTATTAAGGGCATTAAGACACATCAGACGGTTTCTGATGCATTAAGTATTGTTGAAAACTTAGAGCACAGAGCAGGTAAGGATGCAGAAGGAAAGACCGGTGATGGTGTTGGTATTCTGTTACAGATATCACATAAGTTCTTTAAAAAGGCTGTAAAGCCTCTTGGAATTGAACTGGGAGAGGAAAGAGAATACGGTATCGGTATGTTTTTCTTCCCACAGGATGAATTGAAGAGAAATCAGTCCAAGAAGATGTTTGAAATTATCGTAGAAAAGGAAGGGCTGGAGTTCCTTGGCTGGAGAGAAGTCCCGACTTATCCGAATGTTCTCGGTAAGAAAGCAATTGACTGTATGCCGTATATCATGCAGGCATTTGTAAAGAAGCCGGAAGATGTAAATAAGGGAATTGATTTTGACAGAAAGTTATATGTAGCAAGACGTGTATTTGAACAGACCTGTGAAAATACATATGTTGTATCTTTATCCAGCAGAACAATCGTTTATAAAGGGATGTTCTTAGTCGGACAGTTAAGACAGTTCTTCGGCGATTTAAGAGATGAGGACTATGAATCCGCAATTGCGCTGGTTCACTCAAGATTCTCAACGAATACAACACCAAGCTGGGAGAGAGCGCATCCAAACAGATTTATCGTACATAACGGTGAAATCAATACAATCAAGGGAAATGCCGACAGAATGCTAGCCAGAGAAGAAACCATGTACTCTGATTACCTTGAAGAAGAAATGTCAAAGATTACACCGGTTGTCAATACAAACGGTTCTGACTCCGCAATGTTAGATAATACACTTGAATTTTTTGTTATGAACGGTATGCCGCTTCCGCTTGCGGTGATGATTACCATTCCTGAACCGTGGAGCAACAACAAGGCGATGGCACAGGAAAAGAAAGATTTCTATCAGTATTATGCAACGATGATGGAACCTTGGGATGGTCCGGCTTCCATTCTGTTCTCAGACGGTGATATCATGGGTGCGGTACTCGACAGAAACGGTCTTCGTCCTTCTCGTTACTATGTAACAAATGATGGTTATCTGATTCTTTCTTCCGAAGTCGGTGTGCTTCCGGTTGATGAAAGCAGAATTAAGTTAAAAGACCGTTTAAGACCCGGTAAAATGCTTCTGGTTGATACCGTAAAGGGCGAATTAATCGATGATGATGAATTAAAGGAAAAATATGCAACCAAGCAGCCTTACGGTGAATGGCTGGACAACAATCTGGTACAGCTTCATGATTTAAAGATTCCGAACAAGAAGGTACCGGTACATACAAAGGAAGAACGTGCAAGACTTCAGAAAGCTTTCGGCTATACTTACGAAGACTTTAAGACATCCATCCTTCCAATGGCATTAAACGGTTCAGAGCAGATCGGTGCAATGGGTATTGATACACCGCTGGCTGTTCTTTCCAATAATCATCAGCCGCTGTTTAACTATTTCAAACAGCTGTTTGCACAGGTAACCAATCCGCCAATCGACTCTATCCGTGAAAAGGTCGTTACATCGACAACGGTTTACTTAGGTTCAGACGGTAATGTGCTGGAAGAAAAGCCGGAAAACTGTAAGCAGTTAAGAATTAACAACCCGATTCTTACCAATACAGATATTTTAAAGATTAAAAATATGAAGGTAGACGGTTTTAAGGTTGAAACCATTCCGATTATTTATTATAAGAATACCTCGCTGGAAAAGGCGATTGACCACCTGTATGTAGAAGCTGACAGAGCACACAGAGAAGGTGCAAATATCATTATCCTTTCCGACAGAGGCGTTGATGAAAACCACGTAGCGATTCCGTCACTGCTTGCCGTATCTGCATTACAGCAGTATCTGGTACAGACAAAGAAAAGAACCAGCATGGCGGTAATCTTAGAGAGCGGTGAGCCAAGAGATGTACATCATTTTGCAACTCTGTTAGGCTTTGGTGCATCAGCAATTAACCCATACCTTGCACAGGAAAGTATTCAGGAACTGATTGACTTAAATATGCTGGACAAGGATTATTATGCGGCAGTAGATGATTACAATAACGCAATCATCAACGGTATTGTAAAGATTGCGGCGAAAATGGGTATTTCAACAATCCAGTCTTATCAGGGTGCGAAGATTTTTGAAGCAATCGGTATTGATTCAGATGTGATTAATAAGTACTTTAAGGGAACGGTCAGCAGAATTGAAGGTGTCAGCTTAAAGGATATTGAAAATGATGTGGAAACCCTTCACTCAAAGGCATTTGACCCGCTGGGACTGTCTACGGATACCACACTTGATAGCGCAGGCGCACATAAGATGAGAAGCGGAAAGGAAGAACATTTATACAATCCGCAGACCATTCATTTATTACAGCTTGCCACAAGAACGGGTGATTACAATACCTTTAAGGAATATACGGAACTGGTAAATAAAGATACAGGTGTCAAAAATCTGCGTGGCTTAATGGATATTAAGTTCCCGAAAAAGGGCATTAACATTGATGAAGTAGAAAGCGTAGATTCCATTGTAAAGCGTTTTAAGACCGGTGCGATGTCCTACGGTTCTATTTCAAAGGAAGCCCATGAAACCATGGCAATCGCAATGAATATGTTACACGGTAAGTCTAACAGCGGTGAGGGCGGTGAAGACGAAGACCGTTTAACAGTCGGTGCAGACGGAAAGAACAGATGTTCAGCAATCAAGCAGGTTGCTTCCGGACGTTTCGGTGTTACATCAAGATACTTAGTCAGCGCACAGGAAATCCAGATTAAGATGGCACAGGGCGCAAAACCGGGTGAAGGCGGACATCTGCCGGGCAAGAAGGTTTATCCTTGGATTGCAAAGACCAGACTTTCAACACCGGGTGTATCATTAATTTCACCGCCGCCACATCACGATATTTACTCTATCGAAGATTTGGCACAGTTGATTTACGATTTGAAAAATGCAAATAAGAACGCAAGAATTTCCGTAAAACTCGTATCAGAAGCGGGTGTTGGTACAATTGCTTCAGGTGTTGCCAAAGCCGGTGCACAGGTTATCTTAATTTCCGGTTATGACGGCGGTACAGGTGCAGCTCCTAGAAGTTCTATCCACAATGCCGGACTTCCTTGGGAACTCGGACTTGCCGAAGCACACCAGACACTGATTATGAACGGACTGCGTAATAAGGTTGTGATCGAAACAGACGGTAAGCTGATGAGCGGCCGTGACGTAGCGATTGCGGCAATGCTCGGTGCGGAAGAATTTGGATTTGCAACAGCACCACTTGTAACAATGGGCTGTGTGATGATGAGAGTCTGTAACTTAGATACCTGTCCGGTTGGTATTGCAACACAGAATCCGGAACTTCGTAAGAGATTTACAGGTAAGCCGGAATACGTTGTCAACTTTATGAGATTTATTGCACAGGAACTGCGTGAATATATGGCAAAGCTGGGCGTAAAGACAGTTGACGAACTGGTAGGAAGAACGGATTTCTTAGAGCAGAAGCAGGTTGAAGGAAGCGGTCGTTCCGCAGAAGTCAATCTTTCAGCAATCCTTAACAATCCTTATATTAAGGAAGCCGGAAAGATTCAGTACAACAAGAAGAACGTATATAACTTTGAACTGGAAAAGACGGTTGATGAAAAGGTCCTGATTAAGAAATTCGCATCTGCATTAGAGAGCGGACAAAAGAGAAGTGTTGAGGTCGATGTAACCAATACAGACCGCGCACTCGGTACACTGCTCGGTGCAGAGATTACAAGAAGATTCGGTGAAACACTTGAAGAGGATACATATACCGTTAAATGCCACGGCGCAGGCGGACAAAGCTTCGGTGCATTTATTCCAAAGGGACTGACACTCGAACTGGTCGGCGACAGCAATGACTACTTCGGCAAAGGTCTTTCAGGCGGTAAGCTGATTGTTTACCCACAGGCAGGCGCTACTTACAAAGAAGATGAAAATATTATTGTTGGTAATGTTGCCCTGTATGGTGCAACAAGCGGTAAAGCATTTATTAACGGTGTTGCGGGAGAACGTTTCTGTGTCCGTAATTCCGGTGCAACAGCAGTTGTAGAAGGCTGCGGCGACCATGGTTGTGAATACATGACAGGCGGACGCGTTGTAGTACTTGGCGGAACCGGTAAGAACTTTGCAGCCGGTATGAGCGGTGGTATCGCCTATGTACTCGATGAGGATACAAGCCTTTACAAGAGAGTAAATAAGCAGCTTGTTTCCATGGAACCGGTAACGGATAAATACGATGTGCTTGAGTTAAAAGAAATTATTACAGAACACGTAGCTTATACCAATTCAAAGAAGGGCAAGGAAGTCTTAGACAACTTCGGCGAATACCTTCCGATGTTTAAGAGAATTGTTCCGCATGATTATAAGAAGATGATGAACAAGATTGTACAGATGGAAGAAAAGGGATTAAGCAGCGAACAGGCACAGATTGAAGCATTCTATGCAGCAATTAAGTAAATGATACGAAGTGAATGACCGAAAGGAGATACCTATGGGAAAGCCAACCGGATTTTTAGAATATGAACGCGTGGAAGCGAAAGCAGTTTCACCGAAAGAACGAATCAAAAATTTTAATGAATTTCATACCCCTTTATCAGAGGCAGAACAGAGAAAACAGAGCGCACGCTGCATGGACTGCGGCGTTCCGTTCTGCCAGTCAGGCATGACAATTAAAGGCATGACATCAGGCTGTCCGTTAAACAACCTGATTCCTGAATGGAATGATCTTGTATACACAGGAAACTGGGAGCAGGCGTACAATCGCCTGCACAAGACCAGCAATTTCCCTGAATTTACAAGCCGTGTCTGCCCGGCGCTTTGTGAGAAAGCCTGTACCTGTGGTTTAAACGGAGATGCAGTCTGCACAAAGGAAAATGAAATGGCGATTATCGAACATGCTTATGCAAACGGCCTTGCAGGTCCAAAGCCGCCAAAGGTAAGAACCGGCAAGAAAATTGCAGTTGTCGGTTCAGGTCCTTCGGGACTTGCCGTTGCAGACCAGTTAAATTCAAGAGGGCATTCCGTAACGGTTTATGAACGTGCAGACAGAGTCGGCGGATTACTGCGTTACGGTATTCCGAACATGAAGCTGGAAAAGCATATCATTGACAGAAAAATCAATGTGATGAAAGCGGAAGGTATTGAATTTGTAACCGATGCCAATATCGGTGTCAATATTAAGGCACAGAAGTTACAGGAAGAATACGATGCAGTCGTACTTTGCTGTGGTGCTTCTAATCCGAGAGATATCAATGCACCGGGCAGAGATGCAAACGGAATCTATTTTGCGGTAGATTTCCTGACATCAACCACAAAGAGCCTGTTAGATTCCGGTTTACAGGACGGCAAATACATTTCTGCAAAGAATAAAAATGTCATTGTTATCGGCGGCGGTGATACCGGTAATGACTGTGTGGGAACGTGTATCCGTCACGGCTGTAAATCTATTACACAGCTTGAAATGATGCAAAAGGCACCGGATACAAGAGCGGAGAGCAATCCTTGGCCACAGTGGCCGTTAGTCTGCAAGACAGATTACGGTCAGGAAGAAGCGATTGCCGTATTTGGACATGACCCTCGAATCTATACCACAACTGTTAAAGAGTTCAAAAAAGATAAGAAAGGCAATCTTGAAAAGGTTGTAACCGTGAAGCTGGAGTCTAAGAAGGACGAAAAGACCGGCAGAAGAATGATGGTTCCGGTAGAGGGAACAGAGCAGGAACTGCCTTGCGAACTCGTACTGATTGCGGCAGGTTTCTTAGGCACACAGAAGTATATCGCAGACGCATTTGGTGTGGAATTAAACGAAAGAACCAATGTAAAGACTGCGGCAGATAAATTTGCAACAAATGTGGCAGGTGTATTTACAGCAGGCGATATGCACACAGGACAGTCCCTTGTTGTAAAGGCAATCCGTCAGGGCCGCGACTGTGCAAGAGAAGTAGATGCGTACTTAATGGGATATACGAATCTGTAATTTAAAAATTTTATGATATCAGGGTGATTGTGGGAGTGTACAGCACGGAACAATCTGTAGACATTATAGGTATATAAATGTGTTGTGAAAGCAGGCTTGACGACCGGGAGGTTGTCGGGTCTGCTTATGTTTTATATGAAAAAGCTACAAAAGCAACGGAAACCAATCAAAACCAACGAAGACCAACAGAAACCAACGAAAAATCACCTACAAAAAGCAATGGGAAAGAATAAAGAAGCGTAGTATATCTGAATGTACGGTTGAAAAAATATTAATTTTTGCAGAAGAAAAGAGGGGAAAGATTCATGAAAAGGTTTGCAGTATCATTTTTGGGAGTGTTAATGATTGTGATGGCGGTCAGTGGCTGTACCGGCAAAAAGCCGGCAGAACAGTATGTCAGTGAACAGTTAAACTGCAGCCTGCCTGCCGCAGAAAAAGCGGAAGCTTCCGATACGCACGGCGGATTTCACGGTGAAGGCGAATATGCGGCAGCTATCCGGTTTGATACGGTACATGGTGTGCAGCTGGCGGAGCGGCTTCAAAATACAGACGGGTGGAAAGCACTTCCGCTGGAGGAAGAATTAGAACTGCTGGTGTATGGCGGAAGCAGGGGCGGCAGCAGCTATGGGTATTATTTTGCGGATAAAGCAGGAATCCCGAAGATTGAGAACGGCTGTTATTATTTTATTGACCGACAGCATGATACAGAAAGAACGGACCTTTTATACCGCCGGTCATATAATTTTTCTCTAGCAATATATGATTTAGATGAGAATATACTGTATTATTGTGAGATAGATACATAAAATGAATATATAAGATAAATACATAAGGCGTACTGTGCGGAAACAGGCACTACAGAACATTAAATGTAATGTTTTGTAGTGCTTTTTTTACAATTTGTGGTATACTGTTTTAAATAACGGCAGATAAGAAACCGCCCTGATGTTAGCGGTATTATGTAGCAGAACGGAGAATGATATGAATAAAGATTTTTTAGAAAGAGTAATAAGAAGACTTCGGCTGATGCTGCGGATTGCGTTCAGCCGGACGGCAATTATCGTAGTGGCACTGCTGTTACAGCTCTTTGTTTTCTTTGCCAGCTTTTACTGGTTAAAAGATTACAGTACGGTCGTTTATGCGGCATTTGTACTGCTGGGGGCGGTGACGGTCGTTCATATTTTAAATGAAGAAAATAATGCTTCCTTTAAAATAGCGTGGATTATTCCGGTGCTGGTTATCCCGGTATTTGGCACGGTATTATATATCTATATCAACCTCCAGCCGGGAACAAAAAGAATCCATAAGAAGCTCACAAAGATTGAAGATGAAATTCGTCCGTATCTTGCGCAGAATGAAGAAACGGTGCAGGAGTTACAGGAGCAGTCCGCGGGAGAAAAAGGCATTGCGGATTATCTGTATCATGCGGATAATTACCCGGTCTATGCAGGCTGTAAAATGAAATATTATCCAATCGGTGAAGCAAAATTTGCAGACATGATTGAACAGTTAAAACGTGCCGAGCATTTCATTTTCATGGAGTATTTTATTGTGGCAAAAAGCTATATGTGGAATACGATTCTGGAAATTTTAAAGGAAAAGGCGGCGCAGGGTGTGGAAGTCCGCATGATGTATGACGGCATGTGCAGTCTGGCGCTGCTTCCGTACGCCTTGCATCGTGCTTCCGCTTCCGCATCCTTCACGGCTGTTTCCTTTACCGGTACCGTCAGACGCACGGTAACAAAATCACCCTCATTCGCATGATTGCGGGTAATAAAATTCTCCTCTATTATTTCCGCGCGTGTAATCAGTTCGGATTTCACACGGTTGGCACGGATCTTCGCCGTGGCAAGGTTCTCTGTTTTGCTGCCCAGTGAATTACAGTAGCCGTCAACATAAAGCGGCAGCTTGCCGTCAAGAATTGTGGTTCTGTTGTTTTCGATACATTCCAACAGACGGGCAAATTCCGTGTCATTGCCATTCCAAGGCACGTAGAACATGTCCTTCTGCGGGACGAAACGAAAAGTGTAGGTCGTGTCTGTATTCTGCTGCGCAATGACTGGAAAAGTTACCGCCGTCAGCCACAGAAACAGGGTAAGAAAAGTGATTTTTCTGCTCATATTTACTTGCATTTATTATCTTGTCTTCTCCAAAGGTAATAAATGCCATCCTGTGCCCGAAATATCACAAGAACTTTTTCTGTAGTATTTCATGAAAATTGTCGTATGAGCATCTTTTTGCGAATTAGCACTTTTTGAATTGTCGAATAAGCACTTTTTTGTCGTTTGAGCACTTTTAGAAAATGGGGTTCTGTGACCTTTTTCAAGTTTTTTTACTACACAAATTATTCCCGATTTGCTTTTTTCCATTTGGCAGGCGTACATCCTTCCTTCT
>OGYD01001671.1_pt1 | contig 16135 bp, 16 predicted proteins | sample 1576441 | NCBI WGS metagenome assembly OGYD01 (sample SAMEA3541537, study PRJEB24748) | human gut metagenome | biome: human gut; feature: human-associated habitat; material: faeces | place: China | collected 2012 | reverse complement strand
AGTGCCGACAATACTTGTCTGGAGACGGACCGGGAAGATAGGTCAATGCCAACATAAGGGATTCGCTCAGGCGAATCCCTTGCTTAATGCCTCCTTAGCTCAACGGTAGAGCATCCGGCTGTTAACCGGAGGGTTGTAGGTTCGAATCCTACAGGAGGCGCCAGAGATATTGCCGTCACCAACCGTGGCGGCATTCTTTGAATATGGGCCTTTAGCTCAGTTGGTTAGAGCAACCGGCTCATAACCGGTCGGTCCCGGGTTCAAGTCCCTGAAGGCCCACCATTTTTTGATCATATAGGGGAATAGCTCAGTTGGTAGAGCGACGGTCTCCAAAACCGTAGGCCGAGGGTTCGAAGCCTTCTTCCCCTGCCAAAAACGTGAGGTTCACTAGGATTTTTCTAATTCTAGTGAACCTTTTTTTATTTGGGGCGGCCACTTTTTCCTCTCTAGGTCTATGAATTCTTGGTTAGGTCTATGAATCTCTAACTTTAGAACCGTAAGGAGGAACCCCAGATGCGTATAACACTAACCGAGGCCGCCGCCAAGACCCTACCCGAATTAATCAATGAGTTTATTACTCGTAAAAAGGCGGATGAATATCACCGACTCTGCCAACAAAAATTCGACGAGGCTGAATGCAGAACCTATCCAGTTGAATTTAGAAAAGAAAAATGATACAATATAGAAAAAGATTAATAAAGTCCGTTCGCCAAAGGCAGCGATAAGCCCAGATGTTCAGGAAGCAATTGATAAAGTCCATGAGTTGCAGCGGAGTAATTAGCGATTGCGTTTTTATAAAAGAACTCCACGACATTAGAAACACGCCGAGGAACTTACTGGTCTTATAGGTGATGCTGCTTGGGATAAATATGAAGCAATGGCAGATGCCTTTATTAAGAAAGAAATAGATATGGTTGATGTCGTTGGTTTTATAAGCACTAAAGGCAACCTGATTAAGTTCCAGCATTCTACAGGTTTATTTGCAATATTCAGTGATAAAGGAACAATATCTACATTGTTTATTCCAGACAAAGAGACGCATGGGAAATCACCAGAAGAATATTGGGAGTAGCAATCCCGTGATTTCAGGAGAAAACCAAAATGAGTGAAAAAGAATTTTACCAAATTATCTGCCCTGTTTGCGGAAAATATGAATTTAAAGAACCGTTTGAAGATTGCCCCATTTGTAATTGGGAGAACGATAATGTTCAGACAGAATTCCCAGATTGGGCTGGATGCGGAAATATCATGTCATTGAATGAAGCGCGCAAGGCATACGCAGAGGGCAGAGAGATTATTTGAATTTAATAATTAAAAGCAAGGAGAGTCTAACAGCGATTTGTTAGACTCTCTTTCTATATTGTCGTTTTAACAGGGGTTAGACATTAAACAACAACTGACTCTTTGGGGCGGCGCGGAGGCGGCCGCAACAACTATTAAATGGAGGTTTTTATTATGGCAGAAGATATGAATAACAATAACAATAATGAAAACGGTGCTGAAAATAATCAGCAGCAAGAGAATACACCAAAAACCTATACTGAGGAAGAGGTCTTAGCACTTATCCAGTCCGAAGCGGACAAGCGAGTGAATCAAGCACTCAATACTCAGCAAAAGAAATATGAAAAACAATTATCCCTTAGTAAGCTTGATTGATAATAAAAATGGAAATGCATATACTAGTTCATAGAACATAGAAAAATCAACGATTTCAATAGGCCTAATAAAAAACGGTTAGGTTCCCTCTCCAAAACCGTAGGCCGAGGGTTCGAAGCCTTTTTCCCCTGCCAAAGCGCCGCAGACATTTGTCTGCGGCGCTTTTGACATTTGCAGCCCGTCATCCGGACCCGCTTCGCCTATACCTGCCTGATTTATTTCTGGACAGGCGTGCGGTACTTTCTATGTGTGGATCAGGCGTGCTGGAGTCCGGCGCACCCATCTTTACTTAGCTCTCAGCACTTTCCGACTGCTGCACCGCTGAAATTGCTTTTGTCCACGCACCGTGTCCATGTTTCCGCAGGTGCTACGATTACTCGCCATTGCCTACCAAGCATGTATATTTTTGGGTGAATATATCTCTGCGACGTTCACATCGCCGTCAAATGGTGGTTATTTAGTCATTACTTTGTATATTTTTTAGATTGACCGGAGCTTTGAAAAGTTGTAGTATGGACATATCTAGATGATAGATGTCATTTTAGAATCCATGTTTAAGGAGGAATACACATGACAAACAAACCCATTGCGATCATTGGCGCCGGTAACGGCGGGCAGACCACGGCTGCCTGGCTTGCCAATCAGGGTTATAAGACCCGAATCTTTGATGTGATGGAGGATACCGTTGCAAAACTCAATGAGCTGGGCGGCGTGAATATTTATGGCAATACTGATTACCCCGGCTTCGGCAAGATAGAGTTTGCGACTACCGATATGGAGAAGGCGATTGAGGGCTGTGAGCTCATCCTTCTGATTCTCCCGGAGAACTATCACGATTCCATCGCTGCAAAGATGGCTCCTTATCTCAAGGACGGTCAGATCGTCGTGCTCAATCCGGCTTCCGGCCTGGGCGCGATCTCCTTCAAAAAGACGCTCACCGATGCCGGCTGCACGGCTGACGTGACGCTGGCCGTGACCTGCACACTGCTGTTTGCGGCGCGCATTAAAGAGACGGGCGATGTTCTTGTCACCGGCCAGAAGACGGAGCTGAGCATTGTTGCGTTCCCCGGCAACCGCAAGCAGATCGTTGAGGACGCGATGTATCCCGTGTTCAGCCAGCATATCTTTGCCAACAACATCATTGATACGGCCATGGAAAACCTCAACCTGGCGTTCCATCCGGGCCCGACGCTGTTGTACACGTCTCTCATTGAGCGCGGCATCACTTTCGATTACTACAACTCGATGACGCCGAGCCAGATCAAGCTCATCAAGGCCATCGACAAGGAGCGCATGGAGCTGTGCAGCATTTACCATGTCGACACGCCGAACGTCGAGGACAGCTTCGCACGCATGTACAGCTATGAGGGCGATCTCTACGATATGCTGCGCAATGCCGAATGCTATAAGGGCATCAAGGGACCGAAATCGCTCAAGGTACGCTATCTGCTCGAGGACATTCCGTACAACCTGCGTTCGCTGCAGGCACTGGGTCAGATCGCCAAGATCAAGACGCCGGTCATCGACGCAGTTTGCACGCTTGGTGAGGCGCTTGTCGGCGGCGACATGGACGAGGGCTATACGCTCAAGACGCTGGGCCTGAGCGAAGATATGACGGTCGACGAGTTCCTGAAGCTCGTCAATGGCTGATACGGAATTCATCTTTCATCAGGAGGTATAAGAGCATGACAAACAAACCTATTGCCATTATCGGCGCCGGCAACGGCGGCCAGACGACGGCTGCATGGCTGTCCAATCAGGGCTATCAGACCCGAATTTTCGACGTGATGGAAGACACGGTCGCAAAGCTCAATGAGCTCGGCGGTGTCAACATCTACGGCAACACCGACTTTCCCGGCTTCGGCAAGATCCAGTTTGCGACGACGGATATCGCCAAGGCCATTGACGGCTGCGAAGTGATCTTTATCATTCTGCCGGAGATCTACCACGTCTCCATCGCGCAGAAGCTTGCGCCGCACCTTGTTGACGGCCAGATCGTCGTCATCGACCCGGTCTCCGGTCTGGGCATCCTTGCGTTTAAGAAGGCGCTGGCTGAGGCCGGCTGCAAGGCGGATATTTCCCTCGCTGCGACCAGCACGCTGCTGTTTGCTGCGCGTATTCAGACCACCGGCGACGTCTTTGTCACCGGCCAGAAGACGGAGCTGAGCATCGTTGCCATCCCCAACAGCAAGCGCGAGATCATCAAGGAGGCCATCTATCCGGTCTTCAGCCAGCACCACTTCATTGATAACAGCATCCAGCTTGCGCTCGACAACCTCAACCTGATCTTCCATCCGGGCCCGACGCTGCTGTACACCGCCCAGATCGAAAAGGGTGAGAAGTTCAACTACTACAATGACATGGTCCCCAGCCAGATCACGCTCATGAAGGCGCTCGATCAGGAGAGAATGGCGATCTGCGCGGCGTATGGCGTCAAGCTTCCGGACGCAGAGGCGGCTTTCGCGCTGGAGTACAGCTATGAGGGCGACCTCTACACGATGCTCAAGAACGCCGAGTGCTACAAGGGCATCATGGGCCCCAACAGCCTGCAGGTACGCTACCTGCTCGAGGACGTGCCGTTCAGCCTGCGCTCTGTGCAGATCCTCGGCAAGATCGCCAAGGTTCCGACCCCGGTGATCGATTCTGTCTGCACGATCGGCGAGGCGCTCGTCGGTGATGTGATGGCGGAAGGCTATACTATGGAGGCGCTCGGCTTGAGCGAGGATATTGGCTTCGACGAATTCGTTGCGCTCTGCAACGGCTGAGTTAAAAGTATGAAAAAGCACGGCCGGAGTCAGACACCGACCGTGCTTTTTGTTATCGTTTTCGTGGGCTTCAGCCGGCGGAAGAGTCGTTCGTTTTCAGCCAGCGCTTTTTGTAGAAGAACAGCAGCAGAGACGCCAGAACGACCAGGCCGCCGCCGATAAAGGTGCGCACGGTCGGGATCTGGTGCAGGATGAAAAAGCCCAGCAGCGCGCTGAAGAGAATGCCCATGAGGTTATAAATGCTCAGCTCACCGGCGGGGGCGTAGTGGTAAGACAGCGTCATCAGGATCTGGCCGAGCGCTGCCGTGACGCCGATCATGATGAGGTAGAACAGATCCGGACCGCTCGGCACGACGAAGGTCGGGATCATGCAGATGCCGGACACGATCGTGCTGAACGTACAGAAGAACATGACCACGCTGTAAGCGTTGACACGCCCCGAAAAGTAGGACAGCAGCGGATAGCACACGGCGTCGCACAGCGAGGTGCAGAATGCAGCCAGCAGCGGCAGGAACGCGGAATCAAACCGCGGGTTTGCCGCGATGTACGCACCTGTGAAGGCGATCAGCATGGCCGGGATGTGCATCTTCGTCAGCCGCTCGTGCAGAAACACGACCGAAACGATCGAGATCGTGAACATGGAGATGCGGTTCATGATGCTGACATCCGCCTGAAGCGCGTTTCTGGACGCGTAGAACAGCAGCATGACGGCAAGCAGTCCGAAGAGCGAACGCGCGAACATCTGCGGCCAGTATTTGCGCTCACCGAAGAGCGGCTGGTGGTTCTTGATGAGGATGAAGCTTGCCACGAAGATGCCGATCAGGTTGCGGAAAAACGTCTGCTCCCACAAGGGTATCTCCGGCGAGTTCAGAGCCGCAAAAATCATCATAAAAGAAAAAGACAGCGTAGACAGCAGGGCGAGGATCACGCCCTTGGTCCGCTGCGTTTCACTGATTTTCAGTTGTGCCATGTTCTGGGGCCTCCTTATAAAACGAGCTGAAATTCAGTATAGCGCTGTTTTGCGACACAGTCAATTGTGCAATTTCATAAATATTTTGTTGTTTAAGATGCAAAAAACAGGCACGAAAAAATGCGCATATTCGACAAAAATATATACAATTCTTGAAGAAATTTCGTCTGTAGGATTTGTGTCCTTTTTATTGACACATATAGACGCCTGTGCTAAAATTCTTTTATTGTTTGGCACGCTAAAGCGCTGCATTATTTTGGATGCGCGCCACGTGTGCGGAACATACCCTACAGGGCAAAGATAGAGAGTCAGAATTCGCAAGTTAGAAAGGAGAACCTACGTGAACTCAACCACGATCCTCATCCTGGTGGCAACGGTCGTAGTCATCGCATTTACGTTGATCCCGACCTACATCATCTCCGGACGCAAAAAGACCACTCAGGCCGACTGGGAGGTCGCAGACCGCAGCCTTCCGCTTTATGTCGTCATCGGCACGCAGTTTGCCAGCGCAATGGGCGGCGGCATTCTGGTGGCGCATGTCGGCAATGCGTATACCCGCGGCATCGGCCATTTCATCTATGGCGTGCTGGCGTCACTGCCGTTCATCATCATTATGGTGCTCGCCAAGTGGCTGCGCCGCAACAACTTCACCACCATTCCCGATGTGCTCGCGCACTTCACGAACGGAAATAAGCTCATCCGTATCGTCGCCGGTGTTATGACGGTCTTTGTGCCGTTTGGCTGGGTGACCTCCCAGATCACGGCCTTCGGCAATATCTACTCCAACCTGACCGGCATTGACTACACGCTGCTGTGCGTGCTGTTTGCCGTGTTTGCGCTGGCGTTTGTCATGCCGTCCGGCCTGAAGACCGTCGCATGGACGGACTTCATCTTCTCCTGCTTCATGATCGCCATGTGCATCGTCTGCGTTGTGTTCGTCACGGTCATGGGCGGCGGCGTCTCCAATATCGTCAGCAACCTCAACACGATCGACCCGTCCATGCTCAGCTTCTCGAGCTCCATCACCGATAACATCGGTGTGGCGACCTGCATGCTCTGGATTTTTGCTGTTCTGCCCGGCGGCATGACCAACCAGATCTACTTCCAGCGCGTCTGCGCCATCAAGGAAGAGAAGCAGGTCAACAAGTCCCTCATTCTCTCCGCAGCCCTGTCCCTGCTGAGCTTTGTCTGGGCTGTCTACATGGGCCTCTCGCTCCGCTCTCTCAACATTGCAGAGATCGCCAACGGCCCCACGGCGTGGTTCATGGGCAAGCTGCCCACTGGCGTCATGGCGCTGTTTGCAGCGCTCGTCTTTGCAACGCTGATGTCCACGACTTCCTCCGGCGTGCAGACTTCCGTCACCAATATCACCCGCGATATCATCTCCACCATCAACCCGAACATCCCCGACCACAAGATGGTCACGATCTCGCGTGTGCTGTCGGCCGTGCTCATGGCCATCGCGCTGCTGATGTGCCTCGTCTGGACGGACACGCTCAACTGGCTGACCAATACCTACGCCTATTCTGCGGCGGCGCTGGCCTGCCCGGTGTTCCTCAGCTACGGCCTGCGCAATAAGCACTTCATCACGACGCCCGGCATCGTTGCCGGCATGGTGTTCGGTCTGGTCGGCTGCGCGGTCGCGCAGATCTTGAAGACCTCCCTGAACTTCGCGTTTATCGGCATTCTCGTCTCCGCCGTTGCTATGGTGATCGTGAGCGCCGCCACGAAGAAGAAGGGCACGATCGTCGCGGACGCCGAGTAATGCGCCCCCGGCGGATCTGCTGATCCGAAACAAAACAGAGCCCCCGCTTCCTGATGTGTGTCAGTCGGCGGGGGCTTTGCGTGCGTTCCGGCGGCCGATTGCCGAAGAATACGCATTGCGGCGGGGGGAAAAACGTATTTTTTTCGCCATGTATCGCGGTGTTTACAGTTCTTTGATATATTTCTCATACGCGTGTGATAAAATACATCAATGAAATTCAGCAGCCTGGAAAGGTGATCGGTCATGAGACAACGGTTTGCAAAATGGATGATGGGCAGAAACGGAATGGATGCGCTCAATCGCCTTCTGTCCGTGCTGACGCTGATCTTGCTGGTCGTCAGCATGTTCGTGCATGGATACGCATCGCGCATTCTGTGGTCGCTGGCCGTGCTCGGCCTGATCGTGACCTATTTCCGGATGTTTTCGCGCAATGTCTACCGCCGTCAGCAGGAAAACGGTGCGTATCTGCGCCAGCGCTACAAGGTGACGAGCGCGTGGCGCGGCGCGGTCGACCGCTGGCATCAGCGGCGTGACTACCGCTTTTTTAAATGCCCCTCGTGCCGGACGCGTCTGCGTGTGCCGCGCGGCAAGGGCAAGATCAACATCGTCTGCCGCAAGTGCGGCACATCGTTCCAGCGCAAGACCTGAGGCAGCGGCCGATGTTTGGATATGTGATCGCAAATCTCGAGGGCTTGACCCAGACGCAGAAGGATCGCTATAAGGGCTGCTACTGTGGGCTGTGCCGGGTGCTCAAGCAGCGCCATGGCTTTTCCGGCCGCCTGACGCTGACATATGACATGACGTTTCTGGTGCTGCTGCTCTCGGCGCTGTATGAGGCGGATGAGGAGCGCGGCATGGAGCTGTGTCCCGCGCACCCGCTGCGCAGGCATTTTTACTGGCAGACGCGTTACACGGACTACGCCGCCGACATGAACGTCGTGCTGGCGTATTACAATTGCCGCGACGATTGGCAGGATGACGGCAGCGCGCTGAAGTATTGGGAGTCCGAGGCGCTCAGCCGCCAATGTGCCGCAGCGCGTGCGCGTTGGCCGCGGCAGTGCGCCGTGATCGAGCAGTGTATGGCGCAGCTGGGCGAGATCGAACAGGCGGACACCGGCGACATGGACGCTGCGGCGAACTGCTTTGGCCGGCTGATGGGCGAGCTGTTTGTGACAGGGGAGCTCTGGGATGCCCGCCTGCGGCCGTTCGGCGAGGCGCTGGGACGGTTTATTTACCTGCTTGACGCGGTGATCGACCTGCCGGAGGATCGCCGCCATGGGCGCTACAATCCGCTGCGCGCTCTGCCGCAGGATGCGGACCTGCACGCGCTGCTGCGGATGCTGCTCGGTGAATGCTCGGCAGCGTTTGAGGCGCTGCCGGTCTTGCAGGATGTCGAGCTGCTGCGCAACATTCTATACTCCGGCGTGTGGCTGCGCTATGACGCGGCCATGAAAAAACATAAGATCGGGAGGAGCGCCGAATGAGAGACCCATACGAAGTCCTCGGTGTGTCCAGAAACGCGAGCGAAGAGGAGATCAAGGCGGCTTACCGCCGTCTGGCCAAAAAATATCATCCGGACCTGAACCCGGATGATCCGCGCGCGACGGAAAAAATGAACGAAGTCAATGCGGCTTATGACGCGATCAAAAACGGGACCGCAAATGCCTACGGCGCGTCCGGCGGCTACGGTCAGGCGGGCGGTTACGGCGCTTATGGCGGCTGGGGCGCGCAGCGCGACCCCGGCATCCGGCCGGAATATCAGGCGGCGGCGAACTACATCCACGTCGGCCACTTTGCCGAGGCGCTGCAGGCGCTCTCCGGTGTGCCGCTGACCGAGCGCGACGCCAATTGGTACGCGATCAGCGCCATGGCGAACTCCGGCGCGGGCAACCGTGTGCAGGCGCTCGCGGATGCGCGCCGTGCGGCTGCGATGGATCCGGCCAACCCGGATATCCAGCGGCTGCTGCACCAGATCGAGAGCGGCGGCACGGCCTATGCGACCTATAGCGCAGGGTATCCGAACAGCGGCTTCGGCACCGGCAGCTGGTGCGCGGATATGTGTCTGCTGAACCTGTGCTGCAACCCCTGCTTTTCCCCCTGCTGCTGATCCATGTGACGACCCCGGCGGAACAACGCACGTTCCGCCGGGGCTTTTGCGCTTAGACGCCGGGAAAGGTTTTCAGATACCGCTCCGTGAAGGCGCTCAGCGCGTCAAAGTCCATACACGGGCGGTAGACGGCCTCCAGCTCATTGTGCAGCAGAGCCGCCATGCGCAGCTGCTCGATAGCGCGCTCGAGGGAGAACTGCTGCTGACGGGCATCGCTGCGCATGGCGCGGCGCAGCGTGCGCTGCCGCTCCGGATCGGGCAGAACATCGAGCCGGATGTGGCGCTGTGCCAGACCGTCCGGCACATCCTCGGCCGTCCCGGCGAGAAAGCCGACGCCGCGCGACGGGACGAGCACGGCCTGTGTGCGCGAGGGAATGAGTGCATCCGGACAGGAGATGACGTTCAGACCGCACCGGACGGCATGCGTGCGCACGGTGTGCAGAAATTCTTCTGCCAGCCCGCATCCGTCGTCGAGCAGGTACACGCGCGCGCAGTGTGCGGCGACGGTGTCCGGGAAGAAAATTTTCCCTTCAGACGTGACGGCGCTCAGAAACAGGCGGTCGCACCGGCCGGGCTTCGCATCCTTGGGCGGCGTGCCGAATTCGCGCGTGCAGACGCTTCTGGCGCGCCGGCGCACGGCCTCGCGATCCTCGGGGAAGACCAGCCCCGGCGTCGCGCGCGGATCGAGCGCGGCCGCCGCCGTCAGGTACTGCTGTGCGCGCAGACGAAACATGGCGCAGTCGGCGTTCAGGGCGCGGATGCGCGCCGGATCGAGCGCCTCCGTGCGGCAAAACGCGCCGAGGTCGAGATATTCGCCGCTCGCGCCGAAGAGCGCAGGCTCAACGGTGTGCGGCGCCGTGCCGTCAAAGAAGCCGGCGTGCTTTTGCGGGAAATACACGCCGTCGAGCGAGGCCGGGTCGCCCGCGCAGTGCAGCCAGACGACTGAGAGCCCGGCGGCGCGCCCCGCGTCGCCGACGCGGCGCAGGAAGGTGGACTTGCCGCAGCCCGGCCCGCCTTTGAGGATGCAGAAATAGCGCTCCGGCGGCCGAAGGAACTGCCGGTGCAGCGCGTAGTAGCCCGCGCCGGTCATGGCGCTGAGAAAGTAGCGTGTTTCCAGTGCGTTGTTCATGGCGAAACCTCACATTTTCATGGTTGCTACAGCGTATGCAGCCGACGCAGCCGTTGACAATTTCGCCCCGGGATGCTATCCTTTTTTCATCCTGACGAGGGAGAATTTTTATGATCAAGACGATATTATTTGATTTTGACGGCACGCTCTTTGATACCGGTGAGGGCATCCTGCGCAGCGTGCAGTATGCGCTTGAGGGCTTCGGCATCCACGAGACGGACACGGCGCGTCTGCGCAAGTTTGTCGGTCCGCCGCTGCTCGACTCGTTTTCAGAGCTGTATGCCATGACGCCCGAACAGGCGCAGGCGGCGGTCGCGCGCTACCGGGAGCGGTATCTGCCTGTCGGCATCTATGAGTGCACACTCTATCCCGGCATTCCGGAGCTGCTCGAGCAGCTGCGCGCGCACGGGTTTCGCGTCGCGGTCGCGACCGGGAAGCCCACGCCGATGGCGCGCTCGATCCTGCAGCGGTTTGATCTCGAGCGGCTCTTTGACTGCGTGATCGGCTGCGAATACGACGGCACGCGCAGCACAAAGGCCGAGGTCGTTGCGGCCGCGCTCGCCGAGACGAAGACCGCGCCCGAGGCGGCGCTCATGGTCGGTGACCGGAAGTATGACGTCACCGGCGCCGCTGCCTGCGGTGTGCCGTGCCTCGGTGTGTATTACGGCTATGCAGAGCCGGGTGAGCTGGAGGCCGCCGGCGCGGCGGCAGTGGTGCAGACCGTCGCAGAGCTGGGCGAGCGGCTGCTGCACTGGAACGAGGTATGATACGAAAACTCCCTGCGGAATCTGAGTTCCGCAGGGAGTTTTCTGCTTTTTGTCAGGACACGGCTTTCCCGAGCACGCGCAGGGGAAAGGCGTCCGAGATCTCCAGATCGTGATAGGCCGGGTTGAGCGAGTGCAGCCAAACGCGCCCTCCGTCGCGCCGCAGCTGCTTGAGATAGGCGCTGCCGTCGTAGAGAAACACGCCGATCTCGCCGGGTGCGAGCGTCGGCTGCTGGTGCACCCAGACGGTCTGCCCGTCGTGAAAGCGCGGCTCCATGCTGTCGCCCGCAACGCGCACGCCGAAGTTCGCCTCCTCCGGCACTTCCGGACCGACCGGCTGCATCTCATAGCTCTCGCCGTCGAGAAACTGCCCTGTCCCGGCCGAGACGGCCAGCGAGTACAGCGGCAGGCTGCGCAGCGCGGGCACTTCGGGCGCGGCGGAAAAGCGCTTGCTCTCGCGCAGCAGCGCGATGTATTCCAGCGCGCGGCGGCGTCCCTCCGCATTCAGCCCCGCAAGCAGACCGTCGGCATCCCCGCCGGAGAACGTGCCCGTGATATCATCCACGTCCAGCACGCGGCACAGCGTCAGAAACTGCTGCGCGTTTGGAAGCGTGGCGTCATTTTCCCACTTTGAAACCGCCTGATTCGACACCGGTATCCCGGCCTCAGCCATGGCCTCAGCCAGCGCCTGTTGGCGCATACCGTGTGCGCGGCGCAGGGAAGCGATCGTTTCGCCAAAGGTTTTGTACATATGCAGCACCTCAAACACAATATATCGCATCCGACGAAAAAACACAAGAAGAATATCCGAAAAAGAGAAGAAAACGCTTTAAATATCCTACAAAGAGATTTATAATAAAGGTAATCTCTTTGCAGGAGAACGCGAACATGGAACGCATGATCTTACATTCGGATATCAATGCCTGCTATGCGAGCATCGAGCTGCTGCGTCATCCGGAGCTGCGCGGTCGGCCGGTGGCGGTCGGCGGGGAGCAGGAGCTGCGCCACGGCATCATTTTAGCCAAGGATCAGATGGCGCGCGCCGCCGGTGTGCGCACGGGCATGACGCTCTGGGCGGCGCGGCAGCAGTGCCCGGAGCTGACGATCCTGCCGCCGGATTTTGACCTGTACTACGATTATTCGCGCCGTGTGCGGCAGGTGTATGCCGACTTCACCGACCGGTGCGAGCCGTTCGGTATGGATGAGTGCTGGCTGGACATGACCGGCTGCGTCGGCCATGAGGACGCGCTGCAGACGGCGCAGGCGGTGCGGCAGCGTGTGCTCGATGCCACGGGGCTGACGGTAAGCGTCGGCGTGTCGTGGTGCAAGGTGATCGCAAAGCTCGGCTCTGACTACCGCAAGCCGAACGCCGTGACGGTCATTGACCGCGCGCGTTTTGCCGACATGGTCTGGCCGCTGCCGGTGGGCAGCTTGCTCTTTGCCGGGCGCAGCTCGGTGCGGCAGCTCGAGCGGTTGGGCATCCGCACGGTCGGCGCGCTCGCGGCGGCGGATGCGGATATGCTCCGGCAGCGCTTCGGCAAGAGCGGGGTGCAGCTGCACGCCTATGCCAACGGCTATGACCCCGCGCCGGTGCACCGGGTGGAGGATCTGCCGCCGCCGAAGTCCATCGGCAACAGCGCCACCGCACCGCGTGACCTGATCTGCGAGGCGGATGCGCGTGCGGCGCTGCTGTCGCTTTCCGAGAGCGTGGGTGCGCGTCTGCGGCTGGAGGGATATCAGTGCCGCACGGTGGAGCTGAGCGTGCGCACGGCAGATCTGCGCTGGTGCAGTCACCGCATGGCGCTGCGCCATCCGACGGATCTGACGAGTGAGGTACTGGATGCGGCGCTGGCGCTGTGCGAGCAGGCGCACCTGTGGCCCGAGCCGCTGCGCAGCATCGGCGTGCGCGCGCTGGATCTCCAGCCTGCGTGCGCGCCGCACCAGATGGACCTGTTCGAGGACGCGGAGCGCCGCGCACGCGCGCGCCGGCTCGATATCACGCTCGACAATCTCCGCGCCCGCTACGGCAAGACCTGCGTCCTGCGCGGCCGCGCCTGCTTTGACCCGGCGCTCGGCCTTGTCCAGCGCGAGGAGCACGCATTTTTGCGCAAATAAAAAGCACGCACCGTCACGAACACGGTGCGTGCTGATTTTTTTGCTCAGAAGCCGAGCTTCATGCCGCCGGCGATCTTGTTGACCGTGGCGTCGGAGGCCGCCTCGTACTGGCGCAGCGCCTCGTTGACGGCTGCCAGCACCAGATCCTCGAGCATCTCGACATCATCGGGATCGACCGCTTCGGGTTTGATCTCGATCTTGGTGACCTCACGGTTGCCGTTGACAACGGCCGTGACCATGCCGCCGCCGGCCTTCGCCGTGAACTCTTTTTCCTCCAGCTCCTTCTGCATCCGCAGGAAGTCCTGCTGCATCTTCTGCGCCTGCTTCATCATGTTGGCCTGATTCATGCCGCCATAACCGCCGCGAAAACCGCCTCTTGCCATGTTTGTATCCTCCTGTGAATCAAAAATTTTTTTATCGGATCGTTACGTTCGGGAAGCGTGTCAGCTCCTCGATCTGTCGCTGCTTGATCTGGGTCGCCGTGTCCATCGGCTGCATGACCACGCGGACGTTTTGCCCGGTCAGCGTCTGCACGGCCAGACGGAATTTCTCCGCGATCTCGGGCTTGTTGAACATCGGATAAGCCGGAGCTTTGTTCAGGTGCAGGGTCAGCGTGCCGTCAGATAGCTCACCGGTCGCCTGCAGCGGATCAAGCAGAAAGTGATAGATGCCGACCGGCAGCTCGCGCTCCATGTATGCGCACAGCGCCTGCCAGTCAAACATGCCCGCTTCTGCGGGCGCAGCCTCCGGCACGGGTGCGGACACCGGCTCCGGGATCGGCTCGGGTTCGGGCTCGGACTTCGGAACAGGTTCCGGGGTCGGCTCCGGAATGGGAGCGGGAACGGTCTCCGGCGGCTCCCAAGGGGGGACATCGTCGAATACCGGTTCCGGTTCGGGCTTCGCCTTCGGCGCGGAGACCGGCGGTGCGGGCGGCTCCCAAGGGGGATCGTCGTCGTGTACCGGTTTCGGCTCGGGTTTTGCCTTCGGCGCAGAGACCGGCGGTGCGGGCGGCTCCCAAGGGGGGACGTCGTCGAATACCGGCTTCGGTTCAGGCTTCGCCTTCGGCGCGGAGACCGGCGGTGCGGGCGGTTCCCAAGGGGGAACGTCGTCGTGTACCGGTTTCGGTTCAGGCTTCGCCTTCGGCGCGGGCGCAGATGCGCGCGGCGCGGGGATCGCTCCGCTGTATACGGTCTGTTCGAGCTTGTCCATGCGCGCGCACAGCGTCGGCACATCGTCGCATAGCTCCGGCCGGCAGAGCCGGATCAGGCACAACTCCGCCGCGATGCGCGGGTTGGGCTGCGATGCCATCGCGCCGAGCGTCTGCTGGATGCTCTGAAGGTTTGCCAGCAGCTGCGCGGACGAAAACGCGCCGGAGAGCTCCTCAAGCGTGACCGGGTCATATGCGCCGGAGAGCAGCTCCCGGCCGCCGCGCGGCGCAACGGCCTGCATGAGCAGGTCGCGCTGGAGCATACTCAGCTCGTCGAGCAGGGCAGAGGGGTCTTTCCCATCCTGCCAGAGCTCACGGAACTGTTCGAGCGCACCTGCGGTGTCACCGGCGGCAACGCTTCGCAAAAGCTGCGCCGTGCGCAGGTTTCCGGCAAGACCGATGGCGGAGATGACCGCGTCGGTCGAGATACATTCGTTTCCGCAGCACTGGTCGAGCAGTGTGAGCGCGTCGCGCATACCGCCGTCCGCCATGCGGGCGAGCAGCGCGGCTGCATCCGGCTGCAGGTTCAGATGCTCCTGCTGCGCGACGAAGTTCAGGCGCGCGGTGATCGTGTCGACCGGGATGCGCTTGAAGCTGTGCCGCTGGCAGCGGGACAGGATCGTCGCCGGGACTTTGTGCAGCTCCGTCGTTGCGAGGATGAACATGAGGTGCTCCGGCGGCTCTTCAAGGATCTTCAGCAGAGCATTGAACGCCGAGTTGCTGAGCATGTGCACCTCGTCGACGATATAGACGCGCTTGCGCACGCTGGCGGGGGAGAACACCGCCTCATCGCGCAGGGCGCGCACGTTGTCGACGCCGTTGTTGGACGCGGCGTCGAGCTCGACCACGTCAAGGATCGACCCGTCGTCGATGCCGCGGCAGGCGGCGCACCGGTTGCATGGATTGCCGTTGACCGGATGTTCGCAGTTGACCGCCTTGGCCAGGATCTTGGCGCAGGTGGTTTTGCCGGTCCCGCGCGTGCCGATGAACAGGTAGGCGTGGGACAAGCGTCCGGTCTCGACCTGCTTTTTCAGCGTCTCGGTAATATGTTCCTGACCGACAACGTCGTCAAACGTCTTCGGCCGGTATTTGCGATAGAGCGCCTGATACATCATTTGCGCGCGTCACCTCCGGGAACGGAAAACATAAAAAACGTGACCATTGACAAGACTGCACACCCACCTTTGAATAGACGACATGCCCGTTACCACAGCAGCCAGCTCGGGCTCGGCGCCCCCACGGCACACGGAGTGACCTGCTTAATGCTGCTCGGTTCCCCGCCTGACATGGTTCACAAGGCTCCGTTGCGCGGGACCGAACCTTCAACGCCGCTTACTGCGGGCAGACGACACATCGACCTATCCGGGGGCGGGAATTCATCCCTGCTATAGCGGATTGCAGGTACAGGACACCGCTGGCTCCCCGACTAGTGCAGCCTTGTCAATGGCCACGTGCAAGTATTCTACTACAAAAGCGGCGATTGCGCAAGAGCGGGAAGCAATTTTCTTTTTCGGGACTTTTTCTCACAAAAATGCGCCGGAAGAAAAAAAGGTCTTTACAAATGTGAAAAATGTGCTATAATGAACAAGCCTTGTGGGGGCGTAGCTCAGCTGGGAGAGCGTTCGGTTCGCATCCGAGAGGTCAAGGGTTCGAATCC
>OGYD01001666.1_pt1 | contig 16201 bp, 15 predicted proteins | sample 1576441 | NCBI WGS metagenome assembly OGYD01 (sample SAMEA3541537, study PRJEB24748) | human gut metagenome | biome: human gut; feature: human-associated habitat; material: faeces | place: China | collected 2012 | reverse complement strand
GACAAACTCGGCTCGGTCATGCTTGGCATACTCGGCAATAGCTTTGAGCATTTCGGAAACAAGGGACAGTACCACATCTTCATTGATACGGTGCTGTGTCGTGCAGAGCTTTCCAACTGGGACTTTGCTGTATTGGGAACAGGTATATTGAGAAATACGCTTGCCGTTGTTGGTACGGTGGACATACATCTTGCCGCCGCAATCGGCACAATAAAGCAAGCCTGTGAGGGGAGCTGCTTCGCCCCAGCCGTCCGGGTAGCGTCTGACATTCCCACGGATTTTCTGCACAAGGTCAAAGGTCTGCTGGTCAATGATAGGCTCATGGGTATTCTCGAAAATCGTCCATTCGTCCTCCGGGACATAATGGCTTTTCTTGTCCTTGAAGTGCTTTCGGGTCTTGAAATTGATGGTGTGTCCCAGATATTCACGCTTTTCAAGAATGTTGCAGATGGTGGAAGAACCCCAGCCGTACACATCTTTGAAAGTCTTGTTTTTGTTCACGCCCTCGCCGTGTTGGGCAAGGTAAGCGGACGGAATGAGGATTTTTTCTTCTTTCAGCTTGCTGGCGATCTGATACGGACCGTAGCCCTCAATCGTCATGGCAAAGATGCGCTTGACCACATCAGCGGCTTCGGGGTCAACCAACCATTGGTCTCTGGCTTCGTTCCAGAGATAGCCGTAAATGACCGTGCCTGTGAGGTGCTTGCCGGACTTGCCTTTGGACTGGAAAGTGGAACGGATTTTACGGCTGGTGTCTCTGGCGTAATACTCGTTCATAATGTTGCGGAAAGGGGTAAAATCATCGTCCCCTCTGGCACTGTCCACGCCGTCATTGATGGCGATAAGGCGAACGCCACGCTGACGCAGGATTTCCATAATCTGACCGACTTTCAGATAGTCACGACCCATGCGACTCATGTCCTTGATACACAGGTACTCCACATTCCCGGCTTCCACTTCTTTCATCATTGCCAAAAATCCGGGACGGTCAAAGCAAGTACCACTAATGCCATCGTCCGTGAAATGGACAATGTTTGTAAAGCCCTGCCGTGCGGCGAACTCCTCCAACATAGCCTTTTGATTGGAAATGGAATTGCTCTCACGCTGTTGGTCATCATCTTTGCCAAAGTCATCACGGCTCAGTCGTTCGTACAGAGCTGTGATTTTCTCGTTTTTTCTCATAACTTGCGCTCCTTTCTTCGGTTTTAGGTTGTGTGTTCTAAGAGACTTCCCAACCGCTTGATTAAGAAGTCTTTTAGAGCATACAACACCTGCTGCTAGCTTGTACTTGGCATACTGTCTTACAGCAAAGTGATCCGGATTCTGTTCTGCCAGTTCATCAAACATCATATCCACCGGATTCTTGAATTCCTCATCATCCTCACGGACTTCCATTGCATTGATCATTTCAAGCAGTGTTGAAAAATTCTGTTCCTCTTCCGGTGCCTCATAATGAATATATCCAATCAATGCGGTATAAAGCAGCGTCTCCGCTTTGAGCCAGAAATCATCCCCGCCTTTGCTCTCCCCTTTTGTATTGGCGATCAGCGTTGTCACCAGTTTCAGAATATCCTTCTCAGAATGGAGATAGGCGAATGGATTATAGTGCATTGATTTTAAAAAATTGATGGTATTGAATACCTTGATCCGGTACCCGTTCTTATAAAGGGCATTTCCCACTTCATTGACCAGACCTCCCTTAGGATCGGTGACCACATAGGAACTGTGCATCTGTAAAAGGTTCGGTTTTATGAAAAATCGTGTCTTACCTGAACCGGATCCACCGACTACCAGAACATTCTTATTTCTGGCATATTTCGGAATCTTCGGTCTGCTGCTCATGGTAATCCTCTCAGACTGTGACAGAATCACATTGTTTGCAAACACAGGATCCTCAAATGGCTCAATATCCGCATGTCTGCCCCATCTGGCGGAACCATATTCCTCATTGTGCCGGAACTTCTTAGCGTTCTTTCCTTTCAGGTATACTGCAAGCCTGAGAGCTGCCCCGCAGGCAATTCCCACCAGCAGATCACCCGGATAAAAGCTCGGCAGAGGATTAGAAAAAGCCGTTGCAAATACACCATCAAGGACCAGACTCTGAACCTTTTCCGATGCATTTACTCCGGCTGCAATTCTCCATGCCTCACCAAGATTTGTTGCAAGCAATCCCAGAATAATATAGGGGATATTCAGGATCAGCTGCTTTTTCAACTGTTTTGTATTCATCGCGACCTCTCCTTCTTTTTCTCTGCTACCTTCTTCGGGATTGCCGCCACAATCTCCTTGAATTTTTTAAGTTTCTCCAGAACACTGGTCTTCTCTACAGAAGGCTTCTTGACCTGTTTTGCAGAATAATCCTGTAAAATTCTTGTGATGGCATCTGTATCTTTTGCCTTGAAAAAGACCGTATATACAGGAGGACTTGCCTCTTTATCTTTTACAACCGCAAAATCAACTCCGTATTTCTTTGCGATTTTCTGAAAATCTTTCAGACCTTCATCTGCCAAAGGAATAGAAGAAACTCCCTGTCCCTGCCTGATCAGTGCTTTCACTGACTGCTTGCCGGTTGTGGGATGGATCTTATTTACTGCTGCTTTCCCGGCAGCCTTCACAGGTGCCTGTACTGCCTTACTTAATCCCTTCATAAGCTGATCAAGTTCCGGTTTTAACATTTTGATTGCTATATTCACAGATTTATTGGCAATCTCCCTGTCAACTTCTTCATGAACCAGTTTTCTCACTCCTCTCCATCAAAAAAACAGCCCGAAGGCTGTATCCACAAAACTACTCATCTTTTTTATTCTTATCCACACCGAGGACTCCCCTCATGGTGGATGAAGCTACATGAAAACGGTTGGCTATTGCTATATCTGTAAGCACAGTATCGTCTACCGCTGAACCGCAAACCACAAGAATTCTGGATCTTCTTAACATATCTTCTGACATATCCATATAGTCCTTGTACTCATCTGCATTACTGGTATCGATTACCTCCGGCAATGATAAAAGCGGACAGATTGGTGTGTAGCCTGCTTCATATAATTTTCTGCAATATCGTTTTGCAGACCTTTTGGCTCTGCTCCTGTCTGCACTCCAGGCAGATGTTACATAAGCCCACGGTTTGTTATTCATCTGCCGCCTCCTATCCCAGCTGATATGCCTGAATTCTGTATTTTCCGAATGCAAGCATTGTCATCCTGCTTTTCAAAGCTGCGATCACATCCGCAATATCCTCATCGTCAATCGCCTGTAATCCATTACAGGACTTCATGACCAGATACCCGGACGGAAGGTATGCCTCCCCGTCAATGACCAGCTTTCTGCTTGCGTCATAGATCAGAATATAATCTGATTTTCCAATCATTACTGACGCACTGTTATTTCCAAAGCCATCAAGGATCCTTAATGCTTCCTTGGTACTGATATAATTCACTTTCTGTTCGCCATCCACATAGACAGCTCCCTCAGAAAACATACTGTCACATCCGATTGCACAAACCAGTCCTTCCAGGTTTTCTGCAATCTTCTCAACATATGCCATGATTTTCTCCATATCCATTTTTGTCTCTCCTCTGCTATATTTTTCCTTCTGCCATATCGTGATTAACCTCTGCACGATAATAGCTGTCTATTGTTGCCGGTGCGTTATACAGTGCTGCCAGCATATACTGCTTGATGCTCCTGATCTTGGTAGTGTTTTCCTGCATACAGTTCATTACATAGCGGATATGCTCCATGTTCAGCTTCATGAACCGCCCCTTTACCACATTTACTGACTTCACATCCCCAGTAATACAAATGATCTTTCTTTTGGAACACACAACATCCAGAATAAGATCCATGATGCCGTCTATCATTTCTCTGTCATATGGATAATCCTGTTTCAAGGCCTCAATATTGAGCTGTTCCATGAAATATTTCTCATATCCCATCCTATCCTCATCCGCTGATAAGATAGGATTAGTATTATTAAAATCAGTATTATTGTTATAAGTATAATTAGGCTGTAAATTATACAGGTCCTGACCTGTAACATTTACTGGTGGTGAACTGTAATTCTTACTGGTCCTGACCTGTAAATTCTGCTGGTCTATGAAATTCTTTACATAGATCAGCGCCGGCTTGCCAAATCCCTGCCGGATTCTTTCAATCAAACCAAACTCTTCCAGCTCCGTCAGATACTTGATTGCTGATTTTTCTGCACAGTTCATTGCCTGTCTTATAGTTGTCAGGGTGAAAATGATATACACTCTTCCCTCATCATCAATCCAGCCGTTTTCCATCGACAGAGATACCCTGTCCAATAAAAGACCGTAAAGAACCTTTCCCTCTGTTGAAATATTCTGGAATCTGTTATCTGTAAACATCACCTTGGGAATCCTGTAAAATGCAAACTGCTGTGACTGTGCCCCATAAAAATAATCAAATGCCATTTCCTGTTTCCTTTTTCTTTCTCATGTCTTCCACCAGCTTTTTATAGCATGGAAAACAGAACGATTTATCATGACCATACGGACACTCATGGCTGCAATTCTGTGGATGACTGATAGGTGGTCTTCCACCAATTCCGCTGTAATTTTTTCCATTCTGCCCTTCTGTATCCTTATATGCTTCTGCCACTGTAATCACCATTCCTTCCCATCAAAAAAGTGCCAGTCCTGTGGCAATCACCACAGGCTGACACAATCCGTTTTTTATAATACTTCTCCGCCTTTTGATTTTGCTGCTTTTTCAGCAGCATCTTTTACCGGAGGCTTTGCAGCTGCTTCCTTCTGCTTATCCTTCAGATCTTTTAATACGGATCCTTTCTCCTCTGATTTTTCATCAATCTCCGTTTTCTTTTCCTGCTGTCTTGCCTCAAACTTCTCTGCAAGTTCAAAGACATGATCCTTGGAATCGTAATGGTAGACATTATCAGAAAGTCTTTCCTCCGGACTTACCTCTTTGGCATTCACTTCCTGCACCATATCCCTGAGTACATCAGCTGTCATGTCTCCATTATCGGGAACCAAAAGGATTTCATTGATGGAAGACGGAATCACAAAGAAATCTCCACCGATTCTTTCTGCTGCCTGATCCATGAAATCCTGATAAGCAATTACTCCTGCTCCGGAATTCTTATCCGGGACTGTTGCAACGTACATCTTTTCCTCCGCATCATCCGGAATTCCAAACATCTCATATACTTCCGGTCCCATCATTTCTTTCATGACCTCATTCATTCCCATGATCACTACCGGTCTGATCTCCGGTGAATTCTCCAGAGCATCTGCTCTGAGCTGTTCATGGGTAACTCCCATACGATCCATCAGATCATTGGTGACCAGAATAGATGCACGTCCATCTTCGCTGCTCTCCATTACAAAACGATATACAACTGCCAGATCTTCCATTCTGTCATGCGGTACATTGGCAAGCAGATCAGCGTTTGCATCTGCTGAAATGACTTCCACAGAAAGTTTCTCTTTCATGTTCTCATAATCCATAAGAGCACTTACATCAATAGAAGGGGCTCTGTCAAGACCATCAGCAATGACCATTGTTGCACTGGCAAGCACTCCGGCATAATCGTCCGTGTGCTCATAGCTTGCAAAGGCATTCTCAATATTGAAATTGACACCCACATTGTTGCCTTCCGGAACAACCGACATAGCTACATAATTCTGATTTGTCTTCTCCACATTATTGAAGCTGATCCTTACATCATCATAGCCTCTCTCATAGAGCTTTTCTTTGATATCCTCTGCAAATTCCTGCTTAAATGTTTCGTAATTCATAGTTTTCCTCTCTTTCTCACCAGAAACCATAAAATCCATAACCCTGTATTCATCCGGGATGTTCTCACGGTCTCCATCGTAATATTCTGTAAAAGATTCCTGTGTATCTCTCACATATCCATAATCTGTAAACTGTCCCATTTCGTTAATGGCCACATCTCTGCCGTAGGCCTCATAATCAATGTAATCAGCAAGATAATCCGGAACTTCCATCATACCGAGTTCTTCGATATAGTAATGTCCCAGATCAGCATTGCTTTCTACTCCCGGATAGATTTCATACTTATCCAGGTTATCAATAAGATTGATCACATCTTTAATGCTGCCTGTATAATCACTGATCTGCATTGCCGCCTGAAAATGGTTATAATCATGATCATCCAGCTCATCGAGCTTGGAAGCCAGATAATTGAGTTCATCCAGGTTTTCATATTCTCCCAACTTTTCATACAGCCCATCAACATAACAGTCATAATCACTAATGAACCATTCTTCATAAGGATTACCGAAATCATCTTTTGAGCCGATTCCAATTCGTTCAAATACTTTTTGCAGTTCTTCTGATGTGGTGGGAAACTTCACCCATTCGCCGACCAACTCACCCTCGTTGTATTTTCCAAGATTGGTGATGAAGGCTTCAAACGGACAGTCATGGTCATATTCATACGCCATGCAATTTCCTCCTGATTTTATTATTCAGGTCGTCACCTGATTTTGGCATCAAAAAAGCGCCATACCCATCACCGATCCGGTAATGAGCTGACGCTTCATTCTTGATCCATATTCTTTTGCAAAAGAAAAACAAATGACTGACCGCTTTCGCGTTTCATGTCTCATTTGTCTATGATAATATTATCACACCCCTATTCAGAAAAAAAGAGTCAAAATAGTAGTCAAACCGTAGTCATTTGTAACAAAATAGTAGTCAAACCGTAGTCGTTCGTCGCGCTTATTCAGATTCCTGTGCTTTTATGCCTTTCCACGATATCAGACCTAGTATCACAGTAACTGTAAAACATATTACCATAACTGTATTTCTCTGAATTTCTGTATCATATGCTTTCCAGCCTGCACCTATTATTGCAACTGCTATACTTACAAAGATTGTAAAAATAATTCTTCCTGCCAAGAACGCATGTTGTAAAATCATTGATGCGATGAATATTACAAAAGCCCCTGTAATGTAGACAGCCACATGCCACTCTCTTGTATAAGTAAGCATATAGAATAATAATGATGCCAATCCTGAGCTTAATACATCAAATCTCCTTAGCAAAAATATTAAGCATGATAACACTGCACCAATCAATCCACCTATGACGGTTGCAAATGTCCCCGCCAGTTCAGCATCTAATTTTGCATTTTCTTTTTTCCGTGCTTCATAATAATATTCATCTTCATACATAACCGAATACCTCCCAGCCTTACATACAATTATCAAATGTTTCCTTTTTCTTTTTCATTTTTTACTTTATATGCTATAAGATTCAGTACATAATCAGGGACCTCGCTCACACCCCGCTCCCAGTCCTGCATCGTTCTATACGGAATTCCAAGCCATTCAGCAAATTCTTTTCTGTTCATATTTGTCTGTTCACGAACCTTTACACACATAGCAGACATTCTTTTCTTCCTTCCTTCTTTATCAGCCTTTTCATTTTCAATTACCACTCCATCATGTAATATAAAATCATAATTTTCAAAATTGCTCATATCTGCCTCCATATACGGAATCCGTGTCTATTTGTTAATTTGATTATATACACGAAATCCGTATACGTCAAGTCATTATTTGCCACTTACAGCAAACTGGGGATAATCATGGTTAACCTCTGCCTGATAATAACCACTGATTGTACTTGGTGCATTGAACAATGTTGCCAGCAGATATTTCTTGATGTTATGCACTTTTGTGGTATTTGATTTCATACATCCCATTGCATATTCAATATGCGAACTGGTCAGTTTCAGAAATTTACTTCTGACCAGCTCTGCCGGATATTTATTGGATGCCACTACAATTTCATTGTTCCTGCATAACACTGTTTCCAAAATCAGATCAAAGATGCCGTTAAGTAACTCTTTGTCAAACGGATATCTCTCTAACAGAATATCCAGATCAATATTATCTCTGATAAGTTCTGCATATGCCTGTACGTCGGATCCTATCTCATCATTTCCAGATACGATAAGATAAGATTCAGTATTACTTAACTCAGTATTATTTATATTATTCTTATTAGTGTGAATATTTTTCACTTCTGGAAGTGTAATTTCTTCACTTCTAGACATGGCATTTTTACACTTCAAGATATGTAAATTCTTCACTTCTGAAACTGCCGCTTTTTGCTCAGAAGTGAAGTTTCTACACTTCTGAACATCCTGCACCATAAACTGTTTTAGATAAATCATGGTTGGTTTTCCCTGCCCCTGGCGCTTCTTTTCAATCAAACCTATACCAACATCCGTGTCCAATTCTTTCATTATGGATATTGCTTTTTTGTTACTGCATCCCAGAGCCTCCATGATATCTTCAAGCGAATAATATATGTAAGCTCTCCCTTCATCGTCCATCCACTGATTTTTCATAGATAGTGACATCCTATCCAGCATCAGCCCGTACAACACCTTTGCCTCCACTGATATTTTTTTGAAATACTCTTCGGTAAATAATAACTTCGGTATTTTATAAAATGAAAACTGATCCGCTTCCTTTCCATAGAAATAGGATAGTCTTATTCTGTCTTCCATTTGAATCTCCTTCCTGTTCCAGAAGTGCCGTTTCTACACTTCTGGAACATCATAATTATATTTCTACTCTGACTGTACCTGATCTGCACTCCACTGTTCCAATAGCTGAATGATTATACTTTCACGTTCTTTTGTTGAATACTGCGGTGGAAAATATTTATCCAGTTTCTTTGCTGAAAAAGATAGCTTTGATTCCTTGCTCTTCTTCGGTAATGCATCATTCATTATAGAAATGACACTGAATTGTGTTACATTGGATAAGTTAGGATAATTCTTCAATGCTTCAACCTGTACCGGCTTCAAAAATCCATTTTCCTTAAAATATTCATATACCCATTTCTGCACCTGTTCATCAAGGTATGAAAGATCAACTGCCATTACCAGTCCAATTTTCTTATTATCTACATAATCCAATAATTCAGGAACCAATTCTGTAAGCCTAACATATCTTTGTATACTTCTCGCACTGTCACCTACCTGTAATGCTAATTCTTGATCAGATCGTAAATGTGTGCCATTGTGGCACGCATTTTCTTTTGTAGGTCTTCCAGCTGTTCTCTTCAATGCATCAAGTTTCATTTTATATGCAAATGCCTTTTCACTTGGAAGTATTTCTTCCCTCTGAATATTGGCATCCACCATTTTTATAATAGCTTCATCATCAGACATTTCCTTTACGATAGCCGGAATCTTTTTCAATCCCACAATCCTTGCCGCATGTAACCTGCGGTGACCAGAAATCATTTCATAATTTCCGCTCTGATCCGGTCTTACGATCACTGGGTTCAATATGCCATTTTTCCTGATACTATCAACCAGAGTGTCCATCTTTTCATCATCCAACACCTTAAATGGATGATTCGGAAACGCATGAATTCTTCCAATCTCTATTTCCTGAGTACCGGCAATCTCCGGTACTCCCAATAATTCATCTACTGACTGTAATTTAATCTTTCCTGCTACTCTGCTTGCCATAATTACTCTGCCTCCTTCAATACTTCTTTAGTTAATGCCATATAAGCAAATGCCGCTTTTCCCTTTGGATCATAGGAATAGATGCTTCCACCCTCCACACTGACCTCTGATGCCCTGACTGACATCGGTATCTCTGTTTCAAATACCTTAATTGATGCAGAATAGGTATCATACACCATCAGGGAAATATCCCTGGCATAATTAGTTCTGTTATCAACCATCGTCAAAAGTATTCCTTCAATCTTGAGCTTTGGGTTCAGCTGCTTCTTTACTCTTCCTATTGTCTTGATCAGCTGCTGTAAGCCTTTGACTGGAAGATACGCAGCCTGCACCGGTATCAGTACAGAATCTGCACATGCCAATGCGTTAATTGTCATCATTCCAAGTGAAGGCATACAATCAATTATGATGTAATCATAAAATTCTCTCAGCCTGTCTACCATAGATCTCAGAATCAGTTCCCTGCTCATGGCATTTACCAAAGACACCTCTATCGCTGATAATTCAATGTTGGCTGGGATAAGGTCCACTCCTTCCTTATGGTGTAAGATAGTCTTTTCTATATTCAGTTTTTCATCATTCACAATGTTCATCATCAGTGTTGCCAGAGAATACTCCATTTCATCCGGCTCCTCATAACCTAAGCTGATTGTAAGACTTCCTTGTGGATCAGCGTCTATCATAAGCACTTTCTTTCCTTCCTGTGCCAATCCTATTCCTAGATTCACACATGACACTGTTTTACCTACTCCACCTTTTTGATTTGATACTGCTATTACTCTGCACATAATCTGTTCCTCCTTTATTCATCCCAATATTTGTTCATATTTAATTTCAACATTTCCAAGATTTCACGTCTCATCTGCTCTGCCGTATAACTGACAGGGAAAAATCTGTGAAGCTGTTCCGTTTTGAATACTACACGGTCTATCTCTTTTTGCTTAATCTCACTTAGAATATCTTCCATATCCCTTACTGTAAGTTTCCCATCTGCGCTCAATTTCTTTATGCGGAGTGCCTGGGATAGTGACGGGGTACACTGTGCAAATTCCATTGCATCCAGCATTTCCTTTTGCTCCTTCTTTTTCAGAAATGACAACTGAACTGCCGGAGTAAATCCCATGCTTCCGTCATCCACTTTTTCAAGCATTTCAGGAATAAGTTCTGTGATTTTGATATACCTCTGAACCTGTTTGGGGCTGTCCCCACATTCCTCTCCAATCAGCTCAATGCTTTTCTTTCCCAAATTATGGTCTACCTGACCACATTTTCTTCTTCCTGCCTTCCTTTTGATTGCTTCATACTTCATTTTGTAAGCAAATGCTTTTTCACTTGGACTGATCATTTCCCGTTGTAAATTTGAATCAACCATAGATACAACCGCTTCATCATCTTTTAATACGCGAATGATCACAGGTACCTTACGATAACCGATCTTTTCAGCTGCAAATTTTCTTCTGTGACCCGATATGATCTCATAAGTTCCATCCTGCCTCGGTCTGACTATCAGAGGATTTAATATTCCATACTTCTTAATGCTCTCCTGTAATTCAATCATCTGACTGTCCGCCTGAACCTTGAATGGATGGTTTACAAATCCCCGAAGTCTTTCCAGCTCAATCTCTACAACTCTTTCATCCTGATCCAGCAATTCCTTCTTTTCTTCCATAGGCAACTTCCTTTCTCTGAACGCAAAAAAGCCCGTCCAGAATAGATTGTATTTATCTAATCTGAACGGACTCTTCCGACAGGCCTGATATCACAGACAAGAATATAGTGTTTTGTTTCACTGCTTTTCCTAATTTTACACCCTAAAACTCATCCTACACTGTAGTTAATCCCTCTGGGTGACGGCTAGGAAAGTGTGAATTGGTGACAAGCATCCATCCCCGCTGACAAAATCAGTATTTTCAGCCTTGTTTCGCTGACAAATTTGTCACTGAAATTACAATTCTGCATGAAAAAAGCGGCAATGAAACTATCTTCATTACCGCTAAAAATGAGCGTCTCCTATAGGAATCGAACCTACAATAGAGTCTTAGGAGGACCCCGTTATATCCATTTAACTAAGGAGACAAATGCCGTATTTTCGGGCTTCTCAGCTCTTTTGGCTCCGGCTGCCATATCTATGAATTCAATCACTCTTGTGATGAATTTCCATTGTATCTTATTTTGACATTCAGGTCAATCCCTGTTGGAATCGAACTCTGACTTATCACTTCTCAACTTCCATAAGTCTCAACCATGATTGAACCTTAGGAGGACCCCGTTATATCCATTTAACTAAGGGAACAAATGCCGTATTTTCGGGCTTTTCAGCCTTTTGGACTCCGGCTGCCATGTTTATGAATCCAATCACTTGCGTGATGAATTGCTCCTGTTATTATATATTGATTTTAGCCTTTTTGCAAACTCTAAAATCCTGTTGCTTCTCACTAAATGGTCTGCACTTAGTTGCCCCTTAGGAGGCGCTTATTATATCCATTTAACTATAGGAACATACACACAACTGTTAGTATACCGAAAATATCACGATTTTGCAACCTTATTCCTCGGGAAAATTAATATACCCCTGTAACCAGATGACACCCTTGAAACGGCGTCCCACCTGAGGTTCTCCGTAGATATCTTTTTCATTGATACATACATCAAAAGATAACTCATTGCACAGAATCGTAAGAATATATACCTTTTCTCCCGTGACATCGTTGGTTGCCAGACGAAGTTCCGTAATCTCACCTAGTACAGAGTACTGGTCGCACTCCACGCCGTAGGGCATAAAATAAGTATCCACCAGACTGAAAATATCATCCTTCTGGATCCTGCGGGAAATGGTGGTGTACATATCCATATCTTCCAGCGTCAGGGTCTCAATAGCATCTTCGTCTCCCTGTCTGGCAGCTGCCAGAAGTTTGTTACGATTGGCGGAGTCTTTTTTTACCCGGAGGACCTGTTCTTCATCTTTTTTGATGGGTAACAGGATACTTCCGGTCAGGGACAGGCCGGATAAGGTCAGTGTGGTACCGCGGATGGGTAATTTTCCGGTACTCTGAGCCTTGATGTAGGGAATCCGGTTCCGCAGATAGAAAATTAAAGAGATTCCCACCTTGATATCGTCGCAGATACCGGCATAGGAATCCTTCTCCGCATGACGTTCCACAGAGACATCTTCATAAGAAGTAATGCCGCTTCCCGTCAGATACGGATAATAATATTCATAGATAAACTTATCGTTATCATCAAATTCTCCACAGACAGCCACACCAAAGGTACCGGATTCTATGGCTCCTCTGGTCGCGGTGTGATTTTTGCTGAATTCACCCAGAAGGATACCCTCCTGATTCATGGTATATGCGCGATGATCGGAATTCATGATCACGTCTGTCAGTAATTCTTTTAATTTCTTACGGTCCGTATATTCACTGAACCCGATAGCTCTCATATATTTATGCAAAACATCACCCTCTTTCTGTCTGCGGTTTCATTCACTCCCTTCATACAAAGTATATCTTTCCTGCAAGCAGTATATATACTTTGCATGGTTGAGAGTTATTCTATCATTTCTTAGGCAGGACTTTCTCCTTGCCACCCATGTAAGGACGCAGAGCAACAGGAATGTTCACGCTGCCATCCTCATTTACGTTGTTCTCCAGGAATGCGATCAGTCCTCTGGGAGAAGCCAGTACGGTATTGTTCAGTGTGTGTACCAGATAAGTTCCGTTTTCACCCTTGGTACGGATACCCAGACGTCTTGCCTGTGCATCACCCAGGGTAGAACAGGAACCAACCTCAAAGTACTTCTTCTGTCTGGGGCTCCATGCTTCTACGTCGCAGGATTTTACCTTCAGATCTGCCAGATCACCACTACAACACTCCAGAGTACGAACGGGTACATCCAGGCTGCGGAAGAATTCTACGGTGTAAGACCACATCTTGTTGTACCAGTCCATGGAATCCTCGGGCTTACACAGTACTACCATTTCCTGCTTTTCGAACTGGTGTACGCGGTACACACCTCTCTCCTCGATTCCGTGAGAACCTACTTCCTTACGGAAGCAAGGGGAATAAGAAGTCATGGTAATAGGCAGGCTCTTCTCATCTACGATCTGTCCTTTGAACTTACCAATCATGGAATGCTCGGAAGTACCGATCAGGTACAGATCCTCACCTTCGATCTTATACATCATAGCTTCCATTTCTGCGAAGCTCATAACACCGTTTACTACGCTGCTGCGGATCATGAAAGGAGGGATACAATAAGTGAATCCCTTGTCGATCATGAAGTCTCTTGCGTAGCTGATCATTGCGGAATGGATTCTTGCAGCATCGCCCATCAGGTAATAGAAACCGTTACCACTGGTACGTCCTGCGCTCTCCTTGTCCAGACCGTTCAGACGATCCAGAATATCTGCATGATAAGGAACCTCAAAATCAGGAACTATGGGCTCACCAAACTTCTCGATCTCTACGTTCTGGCTGTCATCCTTACCGATAGGAACGGACTCATCAATAATGTTGGGGATGACCATCATGATCTTGGTAATCTTCTCCTGCAGTTCGGTCTCGGATGCTTCGAGTTCAGCCAGGCGCTTTGCACCGGCAGCTACTTCTGCCTTCTTGGCTTCTGCCTCTTCCTTCTTGCCCTGACCCATCAGTGCACCGATCTCTTTGGAGATACGGTTTCTGGAAGCACGCAGATCATCTGCCTCCTGCTTTGCCTTTCTGCTCTCGGTATCCAGTGCAATCACTTCATCTACCAGAGGGAGCTTTTCATCCTGGTATTTTTTTCGGATGTTCTCCTTGACTACCTCGGGATTTTCTCTTAAAAATTTAATGTCTATCATGACTTCCTCCATTCTGCTGACATATATGTATGCAGCATTATTCTAATCCTTTTTCAATATATACATTCAGAACCTTTACAAGATCCACGATTCTCTCTTCCTGTAATTTCCGTCCATCCTTATCGCGGATGATCCGGATTATGGGACGATCCTGGAAATCTTTATTCTGAGATACCACGATGGCTTCTTCTCCGTCGTTAGTCAGTACATGACTTCCGGCGGGATAGACTGCTGTAAAACTTAAAAACGCGTCTACTATTTTACCATTATATTTCACATTTTTAAAGCTTTTTAAATATTCTACTGCTTCATAGACTCTGCTACGTCTCTGGGCAATACCACAGATCATTTCATCAAAGGCATCACATACGGCTACAATCTGACAGGAAAGTGGAATCTCCGCTTCTTTGAGTCGAAGCGGAAATCCGGATCCGTCCAGTCTCTCATGGTGATACAGGATGATTTTTTTTACTTCATCTGAAATCCATTCCTCATCTTTTACAGAAGTATATCCATATACCGGATGTTTCTTATACTCTGCCAATGCTTCCGGATTCATATCTTCCATGGATTTCCCTTCATAATCCAAAGTCGTATATCGAAGTCCGATATCATGTAGCAGGCATCCTACACCGATATCATGAATTACCTGCTTATCCACATTCATCCGAAGTGCCGTCAGGATAGCGAGAGAACTCAGACTGATGGAATGTTCGTAAATATCAGCACTTCGTTCCTTAATATCAAATACTTTTTCTACAACTTCTTTTTCATCCAGAATATTGGTAATGATCTCATCCGCTGCCTGGGTCAGCCCCTGCAATTCTTTGTTATTCTGGTAAGTATGTCTCTCCAGAATACTTTTTACTTTACTTCTTATCGTTTTTTCTATATCGTTTTTAAGTATTACGATTTCGTTGGCCTCGTCTTCTTTTACGTAGACCTCCAGAATACCCATTTCCTCGATTTTATCAATATACTCTTTTTTTAATACTACGCCTTCCGGAAGAATGATCTGATAATCCCAAGTCATCAATGACTGTGCAAGAATTTCGTTTCCGGTCAGCTCGCTCAGTTTCATTCTCTTCATATATAAACCTCTTTACTTATTCTCCCATTGCCATGGCAAGTGCTTCTGCTTCTTCTGCCCCCAGATCAATAGCACACTGGCCAAGCTTGATTTCTTTTGTATAAGAATAACAGCCTTCGGAACTGTGTACAGAATTGATAATAAAACCATTATTATTCTCATCCAGCAGAGCCAGTGAAAAACTCAGCTGCCCACCCATCTGGTTGAATGCATCGTACTTCACCAATCCCATTTTCTGATAAGCGGATTCCATATTCTTATATAAAGTGCGGATATCTTTCTTATTTTTCTCTGTATTTGCTTTTAGGAATTTATTGTCTTCATACAGACCTGCGATATCCTTTTCCAGACTTGCTCCATCTTTACCGCTGAGGAATTTGTCCAGTCTCTTTTTTAATTTGCTTGTTTTTCTGATCTGAACGATCAACAGGATCAAAAAGATGATCAACAGTAAAATCACTGCACCCATTCCGATCAGAAGGTAGCCCATGTCAAATTCCCCCAGACCGATCTGATTCAAAAAAGTACTACTCATATTATTAACCGTGCCTTTCTTTCGTGCATCTTCTTTTCTCTTATTTATTCAGTACATCCAGGAGTCTGTCCAAATCTTCATGATTATAAAATTCAATTTCGATCTTACCGGATCCCTCTCCCTTAGATGTAACGGTTACTTTTCTTCCAAGCTTTTGTTTCAGTTTTTCTTCAATATCCTGGTAGATCACCTGCATGGTTTTATCATCTACTTTTTTGGGCTTTGC
>OGYD01001658.1_pt1 | contig 16245 bp, 16 predicted proteins | sample 1576441 | NCBI WGS metagenome assembly OGYD01 (sample SAMEA3541537, study PRJEB24748) | human gut metagenome | biome: human gut; feature: human-associated habitat; material: faeces | place: China | collected 2012 | reverse complement strand
TTACGCAAAACGCTGTTTGACGAATTCAAGCGCCAGATCGGTTACGGCATCGTGAGCGACGGCGGCGAGAGCCGCAAGCCGCCGTGATGGTGGTCTGCCCGGGCGCATGGGTCGTAATGACGCCGCTGTCGTCGATGGTGGCGACGCTCTCATCGGCGGAGGTCCAGACGATGGTCTTATCGGCGGCGTCCTCCGGCAGGACCGTCGCATGCAGCGTCCAGGTCATGCCGTTGTTCAGGATGCCGCCCTCCTGCTCCAGCGTCACGCTGGTGGGCACGACCACAGCGGGCGCCGGCTCCGGCGTGGTGGCCGGGGTGGCCGTGGCTTCCGGCGCGGCGGTCTCGGGGGTGGCTTCCTCGCTGCGGGAGGTCTCGGCAGACCGGGGAATCTCCTGCACGGCATTGCTGCCGCACCCTGCCAGGCAGCAGACAGCCGTCAACAGTGTGACGGCTGCAGTGAGGATACGAGTTTTATTTACAGTGATCTTTTTCATGTTTTTTCTCCTTTGTGTTTGGGTTTTGTTTTCTTACACAAAGGCTATAGGGTATGCGGCGGGGGAAGTTAAAGGCCAACCAAAACTTTTGGACAAATAAAAAAAGAAAAGCCGCTCGCGGTCAGGCGAGCGGTTGGGTCCAGTTAATATTTTTTGTATTGCTCAATCAACATGTACAGCGCAACGATTTCATCTGCATAGTCTTTGATACCTTGTTCTTTGACATCTTTCAGATATTCGCTGTAATTTGCAGAATAAGCAATTGGACACATTTTGGATAATAGGAACCGGAAGCTGCCACACAAATAATGCAGGTCTTCTCTGTTCATATCCTCAATTTTCATGTCATCCATGAAATTTCTCAATGTAATATTGAGCATTTCATTGACCTTGTTTGCATTGATAACGGATGGTTTTATATCCTTGTACGGTTCAAGACGATGCAAAATAACATCTTTCAGCGCTTCACGCAAGGAGATTTCTTCCGGACATTGTTCTACCTCTCCATCACACATTTCGGTTTCGAGGTCATGAATGGAGGCTTCACAGACACATCGTTTCCAAAAGTCATCGCCCGTATCATATGACAAAAGCTCATCGAAAATCTCACAAATGCTTTTGAGTGAATACATTCGGTATTCGACATCGTATTTGTCCATTTATTTTTCTTCCTTTTCAAAATAAGTAAGCAGCCAAATGATAAAAATACACCTAACCGCTCAACTTGTTATTTTAAATTGTTTTGTGCTATTCTCTTTGCTACATATTTATTATATCTGCTTTGCAGCAAAGCACAAGATTCTTTGCAGTAAAGTGCTCAAAGATTTTTCTCGGATTTTATTTTTTATTTTAACTTTGCCGTACCCACACCCTATAGTCATGGTGTAAGGAGACAGCAAGCCGATCGGATGTTTCCCTGCAAAGAAAAAAATCTATCTGTCACAAAAAGGAGAATGTGTTATGAAAAAGACTTCGTTTCTGAAAAAACTGACCGCTATGGCCGCCACGCTGGCCATGACCTGTGTGATGGCTGTCGGCGCTTTTGCCGCCGAGCCCGCCGTAGACTACAAGCTGGATTCCGCCGCCATCAACGTGGGCGAGACCTGGACGATGTCGGTCCCTGCCGGCGGCATGTACGACTGGAACCTGAGCAGCGAGTACATTGCCTACGGCCCCAGCATGGCCGACAAGGAGGGCGTGCTCAAGCAGGTCGGCTACGAGACAGCGAACGGCGTTAGCACGATCACCTATGAGGCCATGATGCCCGGCACCTGCACCGTGACACTGACGGACCGCAGCTTTGCCAAAATCGCCGAGGCGACTGTCACCGTCACCGACGGCAGCGCCGCGCCCGACACGCCCAGCGTCGATACGCCGAGCACCGACAACAAGGCTGCCGAAACGCCCGCCGCAGCCGGCGCACCGTCTGCCGCTGCAGCGGTGAGCACCGCCCCCGTTGACACCCGCACGGCCCAGCAGCGGGAGATCGACGAGGCCAAGGCCAACGGCACCTGGGGCATCGAGTACACCACCTGCCAGAAGTGCGGCTACCACAACTGGACCCGCAAGGGCAACGTCTATGTCTGCGATACCTGCGGCAATGAGACGACCACCGTTGTGAGCGCCAAGGGCGTCAAGGGCTACGTCGGCAGCGGTGCTATCGCACCCGTCGCCAACAAGGCTGCCGCCCCCGAGACCCGCTACGCCAACGCAAAGCAGGCCCAGGCCGCCGCAGATGCCCGCGAAGCCGCCTACGCCGCCGCTGTTGCTGCGTTCCAGAAGCAGATCGCCGCGAACGAAGCTGCCTATCTGGCCGCTATCGCCAAGTAACCGCATATTCCCTAAGAGGGCTGCTGCCGCAGTGGGCAGCAGCCCTCTTTTTTTCTTTTATTTTTTTACCGTTTCTTTAACTTCTCCGCCCGCCGACCCTATAGGGTAGATGTAAGGAAAAACAAAACACAACTTAGTAAGAGGAGAATATACCATGAAAAACTTCCGTAAACTGTCCGCCCTGATTCTTTCCGCCCTCGCTTCCTTCACCCTGCTGGTCGGCTGCGGCGCGGCCCCGGTGGAAGACACCACCCCCGCCGAGAGTGCGCCCGTTGTCCCCGTTGTCGAAAAGACCGCCCCGGAGACCACGCCGGAAGCCACCCCCGAAGAAACGTCGGCCCCGCAGAGTGATACCACCGAAGAAAAGACCGAGAGCCTGCGGGAATTCCGCTTTACCACCGGCCTTGGCGGCGCCAACGGCGATTTTCTCTACGACGAAGATGGCCGCTTGAGCCACATCACGCTGGGTATCTACGACGACTTTTCCCAGGATTACGACATCAATTTTGACTATACAGACGGAAAGGCTTCCGCGAGCTTTGACGCCGCGCAGGCTGCCGCTATGGAAGGCTCGCCCTATGTGTTGGAGGTCACCGACCTGACTCTCAAAGATGACGGAACCCCCGATGCTCTGAGCGCCTGCACCGACTGCGCTGTTTATATTGAATTCAACGAGGACGCTCTCCCCTCCTTCTTTGCCGTCGCACAGGAGGATGTGGGTTACCAGATCACCTACACCCGCACCGACGATGGCCGCCTGACTATGGACAGCGCCCAGTGCGTTTATGGATACATCTACAACCACAGCGCCGAACCTACCAATGACTTCTTCACGCCCACCGGCGAGATCCTCTACCAATAATCTGTCGGGGTCCCGTACCTCCAACCCGATGGATTTCCGGTATTGACGGAACCGCCCAAGGGGCTTTGGGACGACCTCCCCCACAGGCCGACCCTATAAAAACAGCAGGAACTGTCCGGACAGTTCCTGCTGTTCTATTTTTCCAGCAAGTCCTCCATCGCGCAGCCAAGCACTTTGGAAATCTTATACAAACTCTCCGCGCTTGCCTTGTTGATGTCCTTTTGCCGCTGTTCGTACAGCTGGATGGAGCGCAGGCCGACGCCGGATTTTTTCGCCAGCTCGGCTTGCGAACATCCGTAGGCCGTGCGGATGCGCTTCAGGTTTGTTTCCGCAAAGTGCTCCCGGATGCGGGCATCCGCAATCTCGGCAAATTTGCTGACGTCCGCTTCGTGCAGGGTATAATACATTTTTTCCAGTTCCGCAAAGGAAAGCACCTCGAAAATCTCGCTGTACTTTCGCCCGGAGTACCACTGATAATACGCAACCGCCCACCCGATCCAATATTCGCAGGAACGCGCATACCGTTCCGGCTGTTCCGGCTGTTCTGTCATCCCGGTCGTCTCCGCAAGGATCTGCACAGCCAGTTCAACGCCGCTCTTCCCTGCCAGATACGCGGGTTCTCCGTTTTCCATATGCTTGCTTACCGAACTTACGGTGAACAGCTTTATAAAATTCTCTCCCGGTACGCCGCAGACACGAATCGCATAGTCGAACGCATCCCCCAAAGCCGCCTGCGCATTACTCAGATAGATTTCTTGGTATGCGTGGGTCATCGCTGCGGATGCCTCCTCTCATAATGTCTTGCATATAGATGCCGTCTGTCTCATCGTCCAGCATTTTCAGATAGGTTTGGTTTGCTTCATCGTTTCTTGCTTTGCGCTGCACATAGTATTTGTCTTTTTCTGCGATGGAAAAGCCCTCAAATTTCAGATTGGAAAAGGCAAACTGCGACTTGATCACCACCTGCTCCCCCAATTTGCCAAGCCGCATCGCCTGCGAGAGCTGCTCTACCGAGATAGCATTGTTCAGAAAAGATTCCGCATAATCGAAATAGGAATCATCGGCGCGGTAGCCTGTAATCAAATCATAGGCATTTACGTTCACGCTGAAATTGTCGATAAGATATTGCTTGGCCCGCCTTGCCACCGGCGTTTTTATGGAAAAGAGGCGGTGCTCTACCAGCACGGCGATCCAGTTGAGAATGGTATAGTCCGGGCTGTTCAAATGTAAAACCCGCAGATATTCCGTATCCAGCGTATAGCGGTTTGCAAAACCGTCCCGCAATGAGGAAACGGCCCACTCCTTTGCCAGTGCCTCGCTTTCCGTGCAGTAAAAGCCAAGCCCGAAATCATTATGCTTTTTTCCTGCCCCAAACACGGGATGCTCGATGACTTTTTCCGAGCCATGAAACAGGGTGATTTTCTTTTCCATTTTGCCGCCCTCCTTGGTATAAGTGTATCACTAAAGTGATATAAAAGCAAGGCGGCAAAAAAGATATTATGACATGATGACATAATATCTTCAAAAATTGTTGGTACAACGTTCTTCCATTATCCCATCAGCACCCCGAAATCCGGGGTATAGGTCAAATCCTGCGCCAGCTCCGGCTCACGCAGGAACATCATCATATAGATGGGGTAATAGGTGATCTTCTCCTTCACACTCACATTCCCGCCGTGGAAAACAAACGCAGCCGGGATGTGGTAGTCCTGGTTTGCCATCACGCCGGACAGCGCATTATGGCGTGTGTAGTCTTTCCCGCTCTTGACCTCGATGGGCATCACATTGCCCTCATGCTCGATGACGAAGTCCAGTTCTCCCTGCTTTTTGCTGTTGAAGTAGTACAGCGCATAGCCGTGGGCGGCCAGCTCCTGGGCGGCGGCGTTCTCAAACACCGCGCCGAAATTGATGTTCTTTTCGCCGTTCAGCAGCGCCAGCTGGATGCCGTTGGCGTAGGTGGCCGCCAACAGTCCCACATCGCAGAGAAACAGCTTGAACAGGTTGCTTTGTCTGTTCAGCCGCAGCGGCAGCGTCGGTTCTTCCACGTTGTAGGTCGGCAGCGCAACGCCGGCGTTGGCCAGCCACAGAAAACTATTGTGGTAGCGGCTTAACTTAAAGTCCTGATGCAGGTCCTTTAAAATAAACCGCTTGTTCTTGGCGTTCAGCTCGCTGGGGATCAGGTCAAAAATATCCTCGAGATAGAGTTTCTCCTTCGGGTCATAGCGGGCAATATCCTTTTTGTACAGCGTCAGAATGGACTGCTGCACCTTGGCGACTTCATACAGATTATGTGTTTGCAGGTAGCAAGCCACAGCCGCCGGCATCCCCCCCACAATCAAGTACAGGCGGAAAAGCTCCATCATCTTCTGATGCACCAGCGGGTCAACTTCCTGCTTTTTGTCATAGCAGCTGCGCAGATGGTCAAGGATGCGATCCGACACGCCGTTGGCGCGGGCAAATTCCTCTACATCCATCGGGAACATTTCCAGTACATCAAGATAGCCGACCGGTGCGCTGCGAATGTCTTTAAGCTCCACGCCCAGCAGCGACCCGCTTAAAATATAGCGGTAGCTGCCCTCCTCCACCAAAAATTTGATGGCGGTCACGATCTCCTTGCACTCCTGCACTTCATCCAAAAAGATAAGCGTCTTGCCGGGGACCAGCTTTTCCCCCACCAGCGCAGAGAGCCGCAGCAGGAAATCGCTGCTGTCGGTGGCTGTTTCAAACAGCTGCCGCGCGGCTGTGTTTTCCAAAAAATTCAGTTCCACAAAATTCGGGAAGGCTTCCTGTCCCAGCTGGCGGATCAGGGTCGTTTTGCCGACCTGCCGCGCCCCTGTAACAAGCAGCGCCTTGCGCGCTTCGCCCTCTAAAAACGCCTGTATCTTTTTGGCGGTTGTGCGCTGTAAAATCGTTTTGCGGTTTGTTTCCATGTCTGATGCCTCCCTCCGGAAAAATATTTTGTCCGGTTTTTCAAATGTATTATACTTCACTTTGCCCGTTTACGCAACATATTTGTCTGCTGCTTTGTCCTGTTTTTCGTTTATAGTTACAGCAAATGGGGAGATATTATGACATGATGTCATAATATCTCCCCCGTGCTTTTTAATTTAGTACGCTGCACCGTATTTTCCGTTTTCCAGCTCCAGCAAAAACTTATACAGCGGTACGGCCTCGATGGTCACGCCGTCCTCGATGATGGTTTCTTCCTCCTCGTAGGTCACGATGACGAGCCGCGCGGCCCCCTGCGAATTCTGCGCCAGCTTTTTCAGGCTGCCGACTTCGCGTTCGCGGGCATCCCCGGCAATGGAATAGGCTGCCTGTACGGCCAGACCGATGGAGGGCACATAGAAATCAATGTCGATTCCCGTCTTTGCGGATTTCAGATAATACACATCGTCCGGATAGGCGCGTGTAAGCGCTACAGCCACCATATTTTCCAGCTGCACCGACTCTTTCCGGTCCAGAAACAGGCTTACAATGCCGTTGTCGGAGAAATAAAACTTCGGGTAGCTCTCCTTCTCGACAAGGTTTGCGTAGTAGTTCTGCAGATGGAACAGCAGATAGGCATCCTCCGCATAGCGGATGTAGTCGGCAATCGTCTCCTTGGCCAGCGATACATTGACGGCGCGCAGGGTCTTTTGCAGCTTGGAATAGGAAATCTCACTGCGGACGGACTCCGCTATTTTTTTTATCAGGATTTTTACCGCATAGTCGTTGCGGATGCTGTTCCGCGTGATGATGTCGCCCAGCAGCACTTTTTGGTAAACGCCGGAAATATACTCCCGTTTTGCCTTGTACAGCAGCGATTCCGGCAGGCCGCCGTATTGTAGATACTGCGCGCAGGCGGCGCGGATCTTCCCGTTTGTTTTGGTGCCCAGCAGTGCCGGTTCATCGTGGGGAACCTCGCAGGCGGTCAGGTACTCGCCGAAGGCATAGGGCGTAATATGCTTGGCAAAAAAGCGTCCGCCCAGCGTGGTTTCTATCTCTCGGCTCAGCATTTTGGCGTTGCTGCCCGTGATGTAGATATGCTCCTTGGCGTCGGCCATGCGGCGGGCAAACTTCTCCCAGCCGTCAATGTTCTGCACCTCATCCAGAAAGAAATAGCCTTTTTTGTCGCTCATCTCGCTCTGCACCGACAGCAGGTCGTTGAAGTCTGCAACGGTGAACTCGGAAAGGCGCTCGTCCTCAAAGTTGATGTAGATGATTTGCTCCCAGTCCACACCGGACGCCACCAGATCCAGCACGATTTTATACAGCAGCGTGGATTTTCCCGCGCGGCGCAGACCTACCAGCACATAATTGCCGTTTTCCTCAAATTCGTAGTCGCGCGGCACGATTTGAAAATTGCGGATAAATTCGTGTTGGTCGTAGATGACGGATTTTAAAAGGGTATGGTTCATGGCGTGTGCCTCCGAGGAACGCAGTTTGTTTTTGTTAAGTATAGTTTATCATATTCTTGCGTTTTTGTCGAGTATAATTGACAACATTACATTGCGCTTGTAAATCATACTAAGTTCCGTCACAAACAGCGCTTCCCCTGACGCACGTTCCATAGCAGCACCGTTCCAAAGCTGCATCGCCCCGCGGCTGTTCTTATTTTTGACGCTCTCAAACAGGTGTGCCCGGCATTGCCGCCCCGGTAAAGAAAAGCCGCAAAGGCCGTTATTCAGTGTCCCAGCGTTTTCAGCACACTTGTCACGTCATCGATCTGCGTGGCAAACTCTGCCTTTAAATCGGCAGGCGCAATGCGCATCAGATAGGGGTGCGCTGCCGCACGGAGCATGGGGGCATCGTTGTAGCTGTCACCGAAGGCGTATGTATTTTCCTGCGGGATACCGAAATGCGCACACAGCAAATGCAGCCCCTTGTCCTTGCCCGCCGCGGTAAAATCCAGCCAGTGCTCGCCCGTGATGGCGGCACCGATGCGATCTTGCCAGAGGGGCAGGATTTCCTTGGCCGGAATGTTCATATCCCCTGCGGAGATGGCGGAAATTTGGGTCACATCTCCTTTTACCTCGCTGAAGTCCTTCACAATACGGCAGTTCCCGAACTCAACGCCCACCGCGTCCAGATTCGCTTGGGCGGCAGCGGTTGGCACAAAATAATAGCGGCCTGTCGTAGTGCAGGCACGGGATACACAGTCCGTGCGCGTTCCCAGATAGGCGACCAGCTCGGCGCAAAGCGCCCGCGGCATGGGTATCGTATGCAGCAGCTCACGGCCATAGCAGACATAGGCGGCATTCTCGGACATATAGGCAATTTTGTCCGCCACGGGGGCAAACAACTCCCGCAAGGCGTCAAGGGGGCGGCCGCTGGCAGCACAGAACAACACCCCGCAGTCATGCAGGCGGCGTATCTCGTCAAACACGGCGCAGGACAGTTCGGTCTGCCCCTCCGGCAGCAGGGTGCCGTCCAGATCGCTGGCAACTAAGGTGTGAAACTGTATCATCCCGAATTCTTTCCTTTCTCGATTGGTCAACGCCGCGCTATGTGATGGCTGCGCGGCAAGATCATTCCATACGCTCCACCAGAAAATCAATAAAGGCGGCGTAATCCTTGCACAGAAGGGCACCCTTCAAATTGTTGCTGTCCAGCAGGATCATGGACAGCGGCTCAAAAATATCGTAAAAGATCTTGCGGTCATTGGGGTTGAAGCTCAGCATGATCACAAGGTTGACAGCCGTGTCGTCCCAGCAGATGGGGGTGCGGCTGACATATGCGGCCATACAGGTGCGCGGGCTGCACATTTTCAGCGTGTGGGGTATCGCAAACTGCCCGAACGCCGTGGACGAAATGCTCTCCCGTTCCATGACGGCGGCCTCGAACGCCGGGGTCGTGCAGCCCAGCGCCAGCAGGCGGCTGCACATGTGGTGGACTATTTCCTCCCGCGTGGTACAATGGGAGCCTGTTTCAAACAGCTCCGGCGTCAGGATAGCCGACAGGCTGCGGCGGAAGTTTTCACGCCGCGCCTGCGTGTTGATTTCCTCCACCTTGCGGTTCAGCGCCATAATGTCGGAGTTCGTCAAAAAAGGCGAGATAAGCACAAGCGGCATATCCAATACCCTGTGGGGCCGCACGGTGGAGATGACCAGCGCACTGCCGGTAAGCTGGTCAAGCAGGCTTTCTTTTGTAAATACATTGGTAAGCAGAATTTTACCCTGCATGCGGCGGCTGATGCGGTCCGCAAGGCTGCTGTCCATATTGTAGTAGCTGGGGCAGTACAGCACGGCGGGCACACGGTTTGCCAGTTCCTTCTGCGTTTCCAGCGCACCGCCGAGATGCAGCGCGATGTAAGCAATCTCATCCTCATCGAGCGTGATGCCTGTCTTTTCGCGGATGATGCCCGAAAGCTGCACGGACACATCGTAAATCAGCGGGCAGCTCTGGCGTATCTCACTGACCAGCGGATTCTTGCAGAAGCTCCTGTTCTGCGCGCGCACCAACAGATTGTGGGTATGCAGCGCAAAGCGGATGAAAAACTCTGGCTCGTCCAGATTGATGTCGTAAAAGTCCTTTACGGTGTTGATGAGCTGGTGTACAAGGTCGGTGCAGTCGCTGCCGATATAGTCCGCAATGTTGTCGGGCGTGATGGCTGCATAGTCCAGCATCGAGGTACGGGAGACGAGCAGCAGCGCCATTTCATACTGTTCGGCTGCAGAGAAGCGAATGTTGAAATTACGGGCCAATCTCTCGGTCAGCTCCTGCGCAAGCCTTTCATTCTGTGGGTCCAGCGGATGCATATTACTTGGGGCCTCTGTGTAAACACAGCCGTTCTGTACACGGTTTATGGCGATGGCAATGTGCAAAAGCAGATTCAGTAGTGAATAGTCATTGATGAAGTAGTGGTTTTCGTTCAGCACATCCATGACATCCGCGCGTATTTTTTCAATGTCAATGCTGGGAAATGCTGCCTGCAGGGAGTCCGTGCTTGTAAACGCACTGGCGGATTCATGGTACAACAGTCCGCTGAGCAGGCGGCGCTTGTTGCGCTCACTGCCCGTCAGTGTCACGGTGTCCCCGCTGACGGCAAGGCTCAGGTCATACTCCCGCGTCAGGCGGCGCATCTTGCCCATCAGGCCGTGAAAGGTCGTTGCGCTGATATAAATCTCATCGCACAGGTCGTACAGGTTCAGGCTGCCGCCCTTCTGTACAAGGCGGTTCAAGATGTAGGTGCAGCGGTCCTGCGCGTTCTGAGGGATGTCGTTCGGGCTTTGGTGCAGCATCTGCTGCGCCATAGCGGGCGCAATGCGGTATCCTGTCGGCGTCGAGACGATGGCATCCTGGTATTGCGCATTGACTGCATTGATATAGTTATGTACCGTGCGCACCGATACCCCCAGCGAATTGGCAAGCTGGGTGGCGTTGAGCTGCTGGTTCTGATCCAGCAATGTCTGCACGAGCTGGTTTTGCTTGCTAGCCATGAACGGTGGATCCTTTCGTTTCGTTGAATGTGTGGCATAAATCGGCTTTTTCTCTCCGGGCGGGGCGCTGCTGTAACTGCCGTATTGCAGGGTGGGACACCCTGCCTTACTTTTATATTCATAGTATACCCCAACCCTGCCCCAAAAGAAAAGCGGCAATTTTCACAGGGGGTCTGCAAAAAGCCGTACAAAATGCCAAAAAATATGCTTTTTCTGTTGCAAAAATCTGTAAAAGCTGCTTTTTTAAGCAGAGTGCACAAGTTTGGTGTGCAATTATTTTGCACATTGACAGATTGCACCAACGGTGTGCAAAAGTCGGGTTGCACTATGCAAAAAATTGCAGTATGCTGAAAACACAGAAAGGGTCCTGGGTATGAAGACCCGCAAAAATATGAGGAATTTAACACGAAAGAGGTAAACAACTTATGAAAAAGCACAATGTTCTGCTCGTCTGCGGTTCCGGCGCATCTTCCGGCTTTATGGCTGCCAACATCCGCAAGGCTGCCGCAGCCCGCGGCCTGTCCATCACTGTCAATGCACGCAGCGAGTCCACTGTTGAGGATTATGTCGATGAGATCGACTGCCTGATGATCGGGCCCCACCTCGCCTCTACCCTGCCCGATATGGAGGAGATCTGCGAGGGTTATGATATCAAGGTCGGCGTCATTGAGCAGGCTGCCTATGCACGCCTGAACGGCGAGGCTGCGCTGGATCAGATCCTTGGTCTGTTCGGTGAGGCCTGATACCCTACGGTACTAAGCAGGGAAGCGGCCCTGCACTAAATAGTGCTGCCGATGATCGGCAGCATAAATGAGGAGGAAACCAATGGATAAACTCATTAAATGGCTCGAAAATTCTTTCGCGCCGAAACTGCAAAAGATCACGAACCTGACTTGGATCGTGGTCATCAAGGACTCGATGATGCAGCTGCTGCCCTTCATTCTGGCAGGCTCTATCTTCTGCGTCGGCACCATCCTGAACGACTACATTCCCGCTCTGCCCAGCTTCTGGACTCCCTTCGGCTGGACGATGAGCAAGATCGGCCTGATGGCCTCCTTCCTGATCCCCTTTAACTACTGCGAGAAAAAGCGCTTCCGTAAGCAGCGCATCCTCGCGGGCTTCACGGGCATGATGCTCTTTATGATCTGCATCGACCCGCAGTCTGCGGAGGAAATGGGCCAGGGCCACGCCCTGTACGGTGCCAACGGTATGTTCGTTGCCATCTTCACCGGCATTATCGTTGGTCTGGTCTTTGGTGCGTTCGCTAAGTTCTCTTTCTTCAAAGAGGATTCCGTCATTCCCGACTTCGTTCGTCAGTGGTTTGACTCCCTGCTGCCCATCATGCTTCTGATCGCGGGCGGCTGGCTGATCGTTCAGGTCGCCGGTGTCGATGTTGCCGGTGCTGTGCAGGCCGTCTTTATGCCGTTGCAGAGTGCTTTGACCTCTCCTGTCGGCTTCGTGTTCTTCTGCTTCCTGAAGTGCTTCATCTACTCCATGGGTATCTCCACTTGGGTGCTTACCCCTGTTGATGAGCCTGTCAAGCTGGCTGTTATCACCGCCAACCTGGAGCTGGTCGCTGCTGGCATTGCCACCTACCAGAACCTGGGCATCTTTACCGAGACCTTCATGTTCTGCACCTACCTGTGGATCGGCGGTGTCGGCTGCACGCTGTCCCTCTGCCTGTTGATGATGTTCATCTGCAAATCCAGCGAGCTGAAGGCCCTTGGCCGTGCCTGCGTCGTGCCCGGTATCTTCAATATCAACGAGCCCATCATCTTCGGCGCCATCGCCTGGAACCCCCTGCTGATGCTGCCTATGTGGCTTCAGGGCATCATCCTTCCCATCGTGACCTACATCTTCACGAAGGTCATCCCGTTTGCCCCCATCCCGCGCATCCAGTTCGACCTGTGGTACTGCCCGTACCCCATCAGCACCTTTATCGCTACGCAGGGCAGCATCACCGGCGTGATCTTCGCCATCCTGACCTTTGTTCTCTCTGCCGTCATCTGGTTCCCGTTCGTGAAGGCCTATGACGACCAGAAGGTCAAGGAAGAGACTGCCGCCATCAAGGCCTGATAGCCGCAAAACGCTTACAGGTGCCGCTTGATCTGTAAGTTGAAATTATGAAAAAGTACCGTCCGGCCGGCTCTACTCGACCGGGCGGTATTTTCATCAGGGCGCAGCCACACAACATCCTATAAGTCACACGATTTAACCATAACGAATACAAAGGAGCATTTTTATGGAAGAGGAAAAGAGCCCGATGACGGGTATGACCCAGGAAGAAAAAGACGAATATGTCATGGGCAAGGCCATGGATATCATCATGGGCTCCGGTGACGCTCGCCTGCACGCCAGCAAGGCTATGGATCACATTGCCAAGGGTGAGCTGGACGAGGCCAAGGCTGAGCTGAAAGAGGCTGACAAGCTGCAGGCCGAGGCCCACAATGTTCAGACCGAGATGATTCAGGGCGACATTCGCGGTGGTGATGAGAAGATGGGCTACTATGTCCTGTTTGCCCACGCACAGGATACCCTTATGACGATTCAGGTCGAGATCAACATGACCAAGAGTATGCTGAAGATTGCCAAAAACTATGAAAAGCGTCTTGCTGACCTTGAGGCCAAGGTGCAGGGCTGATTTCTGACAAGGAGAATCCAAAATGGAAAAGATGAGCAAATACAACGGTATGCCGAAAGACTTCCTCTGGGGCGGTGCACTGGCCGCCAACCAGATGGAGGGTGCATGGAAAGAAGGAGGCAAGGGCTGGTGCTTGGCGGACATCAACCGCAGCCAGTATGACATCCCGCCGGAAGAGCGCTATAACATGGAGATCGACACCGCATACATCAAGCGCGCTATGGACGAGGACGAAAAGTTCTACCCCAAACGCCGCGGCATCGACTTCTACCATACCTACAAGGAGGACATCAAGCTGCTGGCAGGCACCGGCATGAACAGCCTGCGCACCTCCATCAACTGGGCCCGCATCTTCCCCAATGGAGATGATGCCACGCCCAATGAGGAGGGCCTGAAGTTCTACGATGACCTCATCGACACGATCATTGCCAACGGCATGGAGCCGCTGATCACGGTCAGCCACTATGAGATGCCGCTGAATCTGACCTTGAAATACAACGGCTGGGCCAGCCGCGAGCTCGTTGACTTCTTTGTGAAGTACTGCGAGGTGCTGTTTAAGCGCTACAAGGGCAAGGTCCACAAGTGGATCCTTGTCAACCAGATCAACCTCATCGTCCACGAGAGCTTCAACCATCTGGGCATTGCCAGCGACAAGGTCGACAACCTGCTGGAGGCCAAGTATCAGGGCGTCCACAATGAGATGGTCGCCTGCGCCAAGGCCACCAAAATTGCCCATGAGATTGACCCTGACAACGAGATCGGCATGATGTTCTGCTCCAACCTGACCTATCCCATCAGCCATCGCCCCGAGGATGTGTACTGGAATATGCGCCACAACCAGATGGAATACCTGTACGGTGACATCATGGTTCGCGGCTACTATCCCGGTTACGCCCTGCGCTATTACGATGAGCACAACATTCATATCAACTTCTACCCCGGCGACGAGGAGGCTCTGAAAGAGGGCACGGTCGATTTTGTATCGCTGAGCTACTACTACAGCCGCCTGTCCGGCGAGGAGCCGTACCTGCACACCGAGTTGGGTCAGGTGCCGAACCCCGATATTCCGGCCAGCGACTGGGGCTGGAGCATTGACCCCCTCGGCCTGCGCATTGCGCTGAACGAGTACTGGGACCGCTACCAGAAGCCCCTCTACATCACCGAGAACGGCTTTGGTGCCTACGATAAGGTCGAGGCCGATGGCTCCATTCACGACCCATACCGCATTGATTATCTGCGCAAGCATGTTGAGCAGGTTGTCGAGTCGGTCAAGGACGGCGTTGATGTGCGCGGTTACTATCCGTGGGGCCCCATCGACATCATCTCCTGCTCTTCCAGCGAGATCGAGAAGCGCTATGGATTCATCTATGTCGACTATGACAACCAGTTCAACGGCACCGGCAAGCGCAGCCTGAAGGACAGCTACTACTGGTACAAGAAGGTTACCGCCTCTAACGGCGAGGACCTTGGGTAAGGAAACTTTTTGACAAAAGCAAAATATCCGATTACAATGGAGTACGGACTGTGAAACCAAAGGAAACAGCGGCAGTGCTGATGGTGCTGATGGCAGCAGCCTGCTGGGGTGCAAACGGCATTTTTATCAATATCCTGACGGCCTACGGCGTCAACGGCACCCAAATGACCCTCGTGCGTATGGCTTCGATGGCCATTCTGACAGGCATCTGGCTTGCAGCAAAAACTCCCGCCGCGCTGAAAATCGACCTGCGGGATCTTGTATGGTTTGCCCTGGCAGGCGCACTGGGGCTGTTTATGTTCGGCCTGTTCTACACCTACTCCATCCAGCTTGTGGGTATGGGCACGGCTGCCGTGCTCATCTACCTTATGCCGTCCCTTGTCATGCTGTTCAGCATCGTGTTCCTGCATGAAAAGTTCACCCCCGGCAAGGGGCTGTGCCTTGTGCTCAGCCTGCTGGGCTGTGCGTTAGTCAGCGGAGTGGCAGGCGGCGTAACGCTGGATGCGGGCGGTGTGGCCTACGGCCTTGGTGCCGCGCTGTGCTACACACTGCAGAATATTCTGCTGGCTACCAAGCTGAAAAAGTACAGCCCGATGACAAATCTGTTTTACATGTTCCTCTTCAGTGCAGTGGCAAGCCTTGTGTTTACCGCCGCCGCAGGTGAGCTGCCGGGGGTTGCCTATATCCTGACAACGCCCGGTGCGCTGGCCGCCAACCTTGGGTTGGGGCTGGTGTGCTCTTTGGCGGCGCAGTGGCTGTACACTGCCGCGCTGAAAACTATCCCCGCCAGTCGTGCGTCCATTGCCGCCACCTTTGAGCCTGTGGCCGCCGCGCTGTTCGGGCTGGTATTGTTCGGGCAGAAGATGGATGGATTCGGCGTAGCCGGCATTGTGTGCGAGATTGCCGCGTTGGTGCTCTTGCAGCTGCCGGCCCCCGCAAAACGGAAAGGATAAGCAAATGGCAAAGAAACAGACCCCCACGGCACAGGATTACCACAAGAGTGAGACCTACAAGAACGCTGATGCCGAGACCCGCCGCAATCTGTACCGTTATAAAACCGAGCTGAACATCACAGACGAGCAGATGAACTGGCTGCTGGCCTTGGAGGATGTGCGCCTGACACCGAAGGAGCAGCGCCGCAAGGGCAATGCCACCGCAGAAATGATGGTGATCGGCGCAATGGTCACATTTTTGCTGGCTGCCAATGTAGGGCAGCGGGCGTTTATGCTGATTGCCAGCGTATTCTTCATTTTTGCCGCAGGGCTGTACCTGTCTGGTGCCCTGAACCCCTACAGCATTGCTGTCCGAAAAATCAAAAAGCAACTGAAAGCTTACCCAAAAGTTCCGTCCTTTAAAGAGTGGAGCAAACCAGCCGACGAGGACGACAACGAATAAGCCATTCCCTTGCTGAGTTACACAGCATTCCTCATATTACACAAAGCCCCTGCCGCAGCACTGTGGCAGGGGCTTTGTGCTGCGTGTCGAAAAACCTCCCTCTGCGAGGGAGGTGCCCCGAAGGGGCGG
>OGYD01001639.1_pt1 | contig 16368 bp, 14 predicted proteins | sample 1576441 | NCBI WGS metagenome assembly OGYD01 (sample SAMEA3541537, study PRJEB24748) | human gut metagenome | biome: human gut; feature: human-associated habitat; material: faeces | place: China | collected 2012 | reverse complement strand
CGCCGTCGCTGCTGTTGTTGCTTCGCGCCACTTTCGTGATGGCGTTGGCCTCGGCATGGAGCACGTATGGGTAGGTGTGGTTGGTCTCGTCCTCACAAACGTTGTCAAAGCCCGAAGGAGTGCCGTTGAACCCGTCGGAGATAATCATTTTGTCCTTGACCAGCAGCGCGCCCACTTGGCGGCGCCGGCAATATGAATTTTCCGCCCATATCTGAGCCATCCGCAGGTAGCGGTGGTCGAGCAGATGTTGCTTTATTGAATTGTCCATTTCTTACGCATTGAGCATCAAAATGTTGGCAATAATACAGTTGCCTTGTATGCATTGTTTGCAATCAGTCTGCAAAAATACGAATTTTCAGCGTGATATTGACCGCCTAACACTACTTTTTTGTTAAATTCTCGTTATCTCGCAGATTTTTCGTATTTTTGTAGATTGAAAAAAATGCATAATATGGCTCAGAACAAAAAAATACGCGTTGGCATTACCCACGGGGACATCAACGGGATTGGATATGAAGTGATAATGAAGGCGCTTGAGGATCCTTTGATGACGGATCTGTGCACGCCGATTGTTTATGGCTCGTCGAAGGCGCTGTCATACCATCGCAAGGCTTTGGAGATGGGAAACGTGAACTTCACGCTTGTGCCGCGGGCGGAGGATGCCGCCGACGGTGTCAACAACTTGGTGGAAGTGGTCGACGGTGAGGTGAGAATCGAGCTCGGATCGCCGAGCGAGGCTGCCGGAAAGGCTGCGCTGGCTGCGCTGAAACGTGCTGCCGACGACCTGCGCAACGGCATCATCGACGTAATGGTGACGGCGCCTATCAACAAAGACTCCATCCAGGGCGACGATTTCCATTTTCCGGGTCACACGGAGTTTTTGGAATCGCGCATCGGCGAGGGCAACAAGGCGCTGATGATTCTTTTCGACGACCATCTGCGCGTGGCGCTGGTCACCACCCACTTGCCTTTGGCTCAGGTGCCTGAGGCGATAACAAAAGATGCCATCGTGGAGAAACTTGAAATCTTCAATGATTCCCTGAAAAAGGATTTCGACATCATAAAACCGCGCATCGCTGTGCTGTCGCTCAATCCGCATGCCGGGGAGAACGGTATGCTCGGCACGGAGGAGAAGGAGGTGATAACGCCTGCCATTGAAGAGGCTTATTCAAGAAAAATTATGGCATTCGGACCGTATGCCGCAGACGGATTCTTCGGCAGCGGGCAGTATACGCACTTCGATGGTGTGCTTGCCATGTACCACGATCAGGGTTTGGCTCCGTTCAAGACAATCGCGATGGACGACGGCGTGAATTTCACTGCCGGACTCCCGTATGTGCGCACTTCGCCCGACCACGGCACTGGATATGACATCGCCGGAAAGAACCAGGCAAGCGAGGCCTCGCTGCGCTCTGCGATTTTCAAGGCTATCGACATCTTCAGAAACCGCACACGCTTTTATGAAATGAACGCACATCCGTTGCGTCGCCAGTACTACGACAAGAGCGGCGACAAGGAGGTGCTCGACTTGACAAAGGACGATGATGAGTCGTCGGAAATCCTTAACGTTTAAAAACGAAAGAAAAATGAACTATGCGATAATAGCCGCCGGCGAGGGTTCGCGTCTCGCACAAGAGGGCGTGGCAAAACCAAAACCGCTTGTCGACATCTGTGGCGAACCGATGATAGGCCGCCTGATAAACCTTTTCTGCCGCTGTAATGCGGAGAGCATCAGCATAATCGTCAACGAGCAGATGACTGAGGTGCGCGAATATATTGAGAGCCTCTCGCTCGACATCCCGCTGAACCTGGTGGTGAAGACAACTCCGAGCTCGATGCACAGCTTTTTCGAGCTTTCAAGGGTAATCCCGAAAGGACGCTTCTGCCTGACAACGGTCGACACTATCTTCCGCGAGCAGGATTTCCGTCCATATATCGAGGCGATGGAGGCTGATGAACGTTATGACGGAATGATGGCGGTGACTGACTATATCGACGATGAGAAGCCCCTGTATGTGCAGACCGACGACGATTTGAACATCACGGCTTTCCGCGACGAGCGATATGATGGCGCAAAATACATTTCGGGAGGCATATACGCTCTCAATGAGAAAGCCATCGATGTGCTTGCCGACTGCATGGAGCGAGGCGTGGCGCGTATGCGCAACTTCCAGCGCGCGCTCGTCGACGCGGGTCTGAGACTGAAGGCGTATCCGATGGGGAAAATTCTTGATGTAGACCATGCCGGCGACATCGAGAAGGCGGAAAATTTCATCAACAGCAAATAAAGTTTAGAAACAACATACAAATGGCAGAAATAACAATTGCCGGCATTATGAGAGCCGGCGCTTACTCGCCAAACCATATCGGCAACGACGCTGCGATTTTCAACGCTACGGCAGACCAGCTGCGCAAGCGCGGTTGCACGGTCAACATCTACAGCGAGGAGCAATTCAACAGCGGCAAAGTGAAGGAGCGCGTAATCCTCAATATGTGCCGTGAACAGGAGTCGATAAAACGCCTTCAGGACATGGAGGACGATGGTTGCATTGTGGTGAACTCTGGCAACGGCATCGAGAACTGCACACGCGAGCGCATGACACGCATTCTGATGGGGCACAACATTCCGTATCCCGACAGTGTTATTGTCAACACCGACGAGGCTGTGGTAAACCAGCTGAGAAAGGCGGGCATCAACAACTGCTGGATAAAGCGCGGCGACTTCCATGCCATGCATAAGGAGGACGTGAGCTATGTGCGCCATGCGGAAGAGGCGCAGGAGGTGCTGCAGGAATATTTCTACCGCGGCATAAAGCGTGCGGTAATCAACCGTCATCTTGTGGGCGACCTTATAAAATTCTACGGCATCCATAACTCGCCGTTCTTCTTCTGGTTCTATCCTTTCGACGAGGGACACAGTAAATATGGACTTGAGGCTATCAACGGCAAGTCGAAAGGCATTGATTTCGACATCGAGCGCTTGAAGGACATCTGCCACGACGCTTCCGAGGCTCTCGGCGTGGAGATTTATGGCGGCGACTGCATCGTGTCGCCGGAAGGCGACATCCGCATCATCGATTTCAACGACTGGCCAAGTTTCGCGCCTTGCCGCAACGAGGCTGCTCCGTTTATTGCCAAGGCGGTGCTGAATTATGTCAAATCAAAACTTAAATAACGACGCCGATGAATATAAAAGAATTGAAAGCGTCTTATAAAGACACCCTCAAGTCGATGGACACGGAGGAAACGATCGACCTTTGTTTCTATCGCCCGATAGGTTATATGTGGGCTGTGCTGTGTGCGAAACTCGGCATCAAGCCAAACGCCATTACGATTGCTTCTATATTTATAGGTGTGGCGGCTGGAGTGATGTTCTATTTCGACGACCTTTGGCTGAATATTGTGGGGGTGTTGTTGCTCGTTTGGGCAAACTCTTTCGACAGTGCCGACGGTCAGTTGGCGCGTATGACGCAGCAGTACTCACGCCTCGGTCGTATACTCGACGGTCTGAGCGGCGACTTCTGGTTTGTGGCGATCTATTTGGCTATATGCTTCCGTGAAAACTGTACCAGCGTGTTCTTTATGGAGCACCAGTGGGTCATTTGGGTGATAGCCGTAGCCGCAGGTCTGTGCCATGCGAAACAGGCCGCAGCTGCCGACTATTATCGCCAGTTCCACTTGTATTTCTTGAAAGGAAAAGAAGGAAGTGAGCTCGACAGCGTGGAGCAGCTTGACAAGGCGTATGCCGCTGTGCCATGGAAGGGAAACTTCTGGAAGAAGACCACGATGTTCTTCTACCGCAACTATACCGCAAACCAGGAGGTGCTCACGCCACGCATGCAGCAACTGCGCCGCGCCTTGCGCAAACGTTTTGGCGAGGGGGAGGTGTCGCAGTCGTTCCGCGACACATTCCGTGCCGGCAGCAAGCCGTTGATGAAATACACTAACTGGCTGTCGTTCAATCTGCGTTCGATAGCGCTTGTATGCTCGCTGCTCGTCAAGATGCCGTGGCTCTATTTCGCTTTCGAGCTGGTCGTGCTCAATCTGATGCTTGTATATATGATTTGGCGGCATGAGCGCATGTGCCGTAAATTTACGGAGGAGGTTGAAAATGGCAAATACTGATATTAAGGGTGTGATTTTCGACTACGGCGGCACAATCGACAGCCGTGGCGACCATTGGAGCGAAGTGATTTGGGACGGATACCGCGAGGCTGGTGTGCAGGTGACGAAGGAGCAGTTCCGCGACTGCTACGTCTATGCGGAGCGTGAGCTGGCGAAGACTCGCCGTATACTGCCCGAGCATAATTTCTACGACCTGTTGCTCATCAAGATGCGTATCGAGATAGGCAACCTCGTTGAAAACGCAGTGCTCCCTTCTGATTATCCCGTGGAGGAAAAGGCGCTTGCCGTGGCGCGCTATTGCTATAACCGTGCGAAGGAATCGGTTGAGGAGGCGCGTCAGGTGTTGGAGTTTGTGCATGAGCGGGTGCCGATGGTGCTCGTGAGCAACTTCTACGGCAATGTGGAGACGGTGCTTGCCGATTTCGACTTGGCACGCTATTTCAAAAAGGTTGTTGAAAGCGCTGTGGTTGGCATACGAAAGCCCGATCCGCGCATTTTCGCGCTCGGTGTGGAGGCTCTTGGCGTCCCTGCAGAGAATGTGCTTGTCGTTGGCGACAGCTATAAGAAGGATATCGTGCCGGCTGAGTCTATTGGATGCCAGGTGGCGTGGCTCAAAGGAAAAGGATGGACGGCGGAGGAAGATGCCGTCACGCATCCCGAAATAATCAAAAAACTCGAGGAAATCGAAAAACGCTTCGTTTAGAAATTTTCACAAAATAAGGCGTAATCAGGTGATATTTAACAAATATTATCTGATTGCGCCTTTTTTTACCAAAGTTTAGACCATTTGGACCATTTATTTATTTAAAAATAATTTTGCATTCAGGAAAATAGCAGTACTTTTGACCTGTGGATTTTGGTCCGCAAGACAAATTTGAAAACAACTCAAAAGAAAAATATTCTGAAAAATGGAAAATTGCAACGTTAAAAAAGCAGAAGGCAAACTTGGCGTACTTGTAGTAGGTCTTGGTGCCGTTTCAACAACATTTATGACAGGTGTATTGATGGCTCGTAAAGGTTTGGCTAAACCAGTGGGCTCAATGACACAATACGACAAAATCCGCGTTGGCCGCGGTGCTGAAAAGAAATATCTCCACTATAAAGACATCGTGCCTTTGGCAGATTTGAACGACATCGTTTTCGGTTCTTGGGACGTTTATCCTGCAAACGCATACGAGTCGGCTATCAACGCTGAGGTGCTTAAAGAAAAAGACATAGAGCCGGTTAAGGACGAATTGGTTAAAATCGTTCCTATGAAGGCGGCTTTCGACCATAATTATGCAAAACGTCTTGACGGTGACAACGTGAAAACTTGCGCTAACCGTTGGGATATGATGGAGCAGGTTCGCGAAGACATCCGCAACTTCAAGGCAGCAAACAACTGCAGCCGTATCGTTGTGCTTTGGGCGGCTTCTACTGAAATCTACGTTCCGGTAGACGAGAAGATCCACGGCTCTCTCGCTTCTTTGGAAGCAGCTATGAAGGCTGACGACAAAGAGCACATCGCTCCTTCTATGTGCTACGCTTACGCAGCTCTTTCTGAAGGCGCTCCTTTCATCATGGGTGCTCCTAACACCACTGTCGACATCCCTGCTATGTGGGAGCTCGCTGAAAAAACCAAGATGCCTATCGCCGGTAAGGACTTCAAGACTGGTCAAACTTTGGTTAAGTCTGGTTTTGCTCCTATCATCGGAACCCGTTGCCTCGGCTTGTCAGGATGGTTCTCTACAAACATCCTCGGTAACCGCGACGGTCTTGTGCTCGACGAGCCTGCAAACTTCCACACTAAGGAAGTCAGCAAATTGTCTACTTTGGAGTCAATCCTCGTGCCTGAGAATCAGCCGGATCTCTACAAAGACTACTACCACAAAGTGCGCATCAACTACTATCCACCGCGCAACGACAACAAGGAAGGATGGGACAACATCGACATCTTCGGATGGATGGGCTACCCAATGCAGATCAAAATCAACTTCCTCTGCCGCGACTCTATCCTCGCTGCTCCTCTTTGCCTTGACCTCGTGTTGCTCAGCGACTTGGCTGCACGCGCAGGACGCTACGGTACTCAGCGCTTCTTGAGCTTCTTCCTCAAGAGCCCGATGCACGACTACACTCAGGGCGAGGTGCCTGTAAACCACTTGTTCCAGCAGTACGTAATGCTCAAGAACGCTCTCCGCGAAATGGGCGGTTACGAGGCTGATGAGGAAATCGATTAATCTTCCTAAAAAAGCATAATAAAAGCGAGGCTGCGTCGAAAGATGCAGCCTCGTTTCATTTAGGGGGTGATGACCCTTATTTTTTCGAAAAGATGTTATAATGCTTTGTCGAGGTCGTCGATCAGACGGTCTACATTTTCCGACAGCGTGGCCCAGCTGGTGCATATACGCACTTCCGTCATGCCGGGAGTGAGGTGCTCCGTTGTGGAGAAGATGTAGCGGTCAGACAAATGCTCGATTACGCTGTCGGGAAGTATGGGGAATTGCTGGTTTGTGGTCGAAGCATAAGCAAGAGCCACACCTTTTGCCTCGAGCGCGCAGCGTATGCGCATCGCCTGTTCGACGGCGTGGCGCGACAGCTGCATGTAGAGGTCGTTTTCAAACAACGTCTCAAACTGGATGCCGAGCAGGCGCCCTTTGGCAAGCAGTCCGCCGTTTTGCTTTATCATGTATCTGAATCCCGGCGTGATTGACGGGTTGTTTATGACAACGGCTTCGCCGAAGAGTGCGCCGATTTTTGTTCCTCCGATGTAGAACACGTCGCAGAGGCGAGCGATGTCGGCGAGTGATGTGTCGTTGTCGCTGGCGGCAAGTCCGTAGCCCAGACGGGCTCCGTCGAGAAACAGCGGCAATTCAAGCTTGCGGCACATCGCGCTGATGGCTTCAAGTTCGTTGAGATGGTAGACCGTACCCACTTCGGTCGACTGCGAGATGTAGACCATTCCTGGCTGCACGCAGTGCTCCAACCCTTTGTCGTCGAAATGGCGGCGATACACCTGCTCAATCAGTTGTGGCGTGATTTTTCCATTGATGCCTGGCACAGTGATTACTTTGTGTCCTGTCGACTCGATGGCACCGGTCTCATGCACGGCGATGTGTCCGGTTTCCACACATATCACTCCCTGGTATGGACGCAGAATGGAGGCTATGACGGTTTTGTTTGTCTGTGTGCCGCCGACGAGAAAATGCACATCGGCATCGGGGGCATTGCAGACGCGTCGGATAATCTGGCGTGCATTCTCGCAGTGGCGGTCTTTGCCGTATCCGGGGGTCTGCTCCATGTTGGTCTCTGCAAGTCGTTGAAGGATGCTTGCATGCGCTCCTTCGGTGTAGTCGCATTCGAAGTTGATCATAAAAGCCAAATTAGATGTTTCCGCAAATTTAGTCAGAATTTGCGGAATATTTGAGTCCTTTGATGAAAAATTACCGGGTGGAGTGACCGGTAATAAAAAAAACGGGACTCAACCAAAAGGATGAATCCCGCCCCAAACCAAATTTTATGCTTCTATTTTCTCATGCGTTTATTTGCGTTGTGCAAGCTGAGAGTCGAGGAAGAGGATGCCAGCCTCGCCGGCTTTTGCGAATTTCTCTGCCAAGTCTCTTGCAGTGGCTTCTTCCTCCACTTGCTCGCGGACAAATCCCCAAAGGAAATCCTGGGTGGCTTTGTCTTTTTCTGCCGATGCCACATCTACGAGCTCGTCGATGAGTTTCGACACGTGGCACTCGTGGTCATAGACGTTTTTAAACACTTCTGCCACATCGCCCCAACCTGTAGGAACGACATCGACCATACCTACTTCTGCTTTCTCTCCGCGTTTGTTCAGGTAGTCGGCAATCTCGTAAGCGTGGTTAAGTTCTTCCTGCGACTGTTTCATCAGCCAGTTGGCGCATCCGTCAAGACCTTTGTTTTTCAGATAAAATGCCATTGAAAGATAAAGGTTTGAAGACCACATCTCTGCATTGATCTGCACGTTAAGCTCTTTTTGTAATTTTTCGGTCATCATAGTTGTATGTTTTTATATATGTTTATCAGTTGTTTACTTGCCGCTCCTTCAAGCGGTCACTATTGGTTTCTGCCAAAAATGTGCCAGCGTGTGGATGGTGTCAATATGGCGGTTGTGGCGGTCGTTGTGTCACGAGGTGACTGCCATTTTGCAGGTTCGTGGAAAAACACTACATTTGCATTATAATGGAAAAAAAAGAAATGCAACATAAGGATATTGTCGCTGAACTGGCACGACGCTTGGAGCGGGGAGAGGCTGATGTGGAGGCTCTTGCCGACGGTTTTGCCTCTCTGCTGAAGGAGCATTGCGGCGCTCTCGAGACGGTCGCTGTGCCGGGTTTCGGCAAGTTTGAGGGGGAGAAGCTGATGGAGCGTGTGGAGGTGGATTCCGCCTCTGGACGCAGGATGCTTTATCCGCCCGAAATAAGAATGACGTTTGTGCCGGGCACTCGGCTTAAAACCCGCATTGCGGAGAAAGGAGAAGCCGGCGATGAGTAACCGAGTACTTGTGTTGCAGGACATTGTCAAGGCGTTGTCGCATGAGACCGACACGTCGGAGGCTTTGTGCCAATCTTTTGTCAAAGAATTGTTTGCCATTGTTGCCGAACGGCTGATGGATGGTGAGTCGGTGACGCTTAAAGGTGTGGGCCGCTTCGATGTGAATGGCGGCGAGGTGCGCTTTGTTGCCGACCCGGATACGGCCGCTGCAATCAACAGTGCGTTTGATTGTTTTGAGGCGATAGAGCTTGCCGATGATTTCGACGGCGATGAGCCAGTGGCGGAGGATGTGACTTCTGACGCTGCCGAAGAGGAGGCGGCGACAACTGTTGATGAGACAGCCGGAACAGAGGACGTGGCGGATGAGAGTCCTGCCGACGGAGCGGAGCCGGAGGAAAAGGAAAGTCAGACTGACGGGCTTGAAGAGAGTGAGGCTGACAGCGAAGAGGAAAAAGAAGAAGACATTGCTGAGGCTGATGCCGATGATGAGACTGTGACTGAGGAAACTGACGAAGAAGAGACGGAAGAAACTGCCGAAGAAGCGGAGGAAACAGTGGAGGAAGAATATGATGATGAGCCACAGCCGAAACGTGGCGGATGCCGTTTCGCTTGGGGATTCCTTGCCGGATTCGTGACGGCTGCGGTTGTAGCCGCCGTTGCGTGGTTCTGTCTGTTCGGAGTTGTCAAAAAACCGTCGTCTCAGCCGGCTGTAATTGCCGATGACACTGCCAAGGTGGCTGCGGTTGATTCCGACTCGACGGCTGCCGTGGAGAAGCCGCAGGAACAGTCTGAGGAAAAAACGGCTGAGCCGGAGAAGGAGAGCAAGAAGGCTGAACAGACGTTCAAGGTTACCAATACGGCATATCTGAGCAACATTTCCCGCAAATTCTACGGACATTACGCTTTCTGGGTATACATTTACTTGGACAACAAAGATATAATCACCGATCCCGACAATTTGCCTGTCGGAGCCGAGCTGCGCATTCCTGCGCCGGAGAAATACGGCATCGACAAGAATAATCCCGAGAGCATCAGACGTGCTGAAATAAAAGCGCTTGAGATTAAAAACGGCAAATAGGGTGGCGACCGTGGATTGACAAGAAAACGAGGGGCTGTGTCCCCATAATATATAGAAGACCATGAAATGGCCATACGCGCGATTATGGGCATTGTTGGCAACGGCATTTGCCGTGATTATGCTGTTGTCAACGTTTGACGACTTGCGGATTTTCGGGCATCAGATGGCTAAGGTAAAGACATCTCCCGAAGTCGGCTGTCAAGCCGTCAGAAGTGTTGCCGTGTCTGAAAAAAATGTTGCCGCAACCGATACGTGCAAGTATACGCTGCTCTTTGTAGGCGACTCTATGTTGGAGGGATTGTCGCCGCGCCTGGCTGCCTATGCCGAAGAAAACGGGCATTCGCTTTACACGGTGATTTGGTATGGGTCGACAACCGAAAAATGGGGCGCGACACATAAGCTGAGGGCATATATTGAAAAATTCAAACCTGGTTACATTGTGGTGTGCCTTGGAGGCAACGAGCTGTTTTTGCGCAATGTGGAACGCAGCCGTGCGGCGATGGTCGATTCCATCATTGCCGATATCGGTGGATTGCCATTTGTCTGGATCGGTCCTCCAAACTGGAAGCCAGACACGGGCATCAACCGCCTGATTGCCGGAAAGGTGGGCAACGGGCATTTCTTCCTTTCTTCAAATCTTAGTCTTGACCGCGCTTCCGACGGTGCTCATCCGACGCGCGAAGCCGCGGCGGTGTGGATGGACAGTGTGGCGGTGTGGGTTTCCACAAAATCGGTATGCCCGATGCGCCTTGACGTTCCGCACAAACGCAGTGCCAAACCAGTGAAAACCATAGTTCTTACACCAGATGATTGACCGGCTCACCGACATATTCAGCACCTTTGGCGCATTTCTTGACAGCGAGGCTTTCTGGCTGGTGCTTCTTGTGTTTTATCCAATCTATGGGTTGCTTTATCGCCAGCGGTCGGCAATGATGGCGTTTGTTGTGGCATTCAGTCTGCTGTTTGCCTATAAGGTGGGCGGATTGATTGCATTGTCGGTGCTTGTCAAAGCCGTGGTCGATTATTGGCTTTCGGTATGGCTTGTGCATGTCCGCGGTCGCAGCCGCCGTCGGGCATTGCTCGTTTGCAGTGTCCTGTTGTCGGTGGGAGTGCTTGTGTGGTTTAAGTGCGACGGGGGAATGATGCAGTCGGTGGCATCGATTGTCGGTGCAAACTTCCGGCTGACAGACATCGTTGTCCCTGTGGGCATCTCGTTCTACACGTTCCGTTCGGTCAGTTATATGGTCGATGTCTACCGTGGCGTGATAATCGCTCCGCGGCGTATGCTCGACTATGTGTTTTATCTCACATATTTCCCGGTGCTTGTGGCTGGACCGATTGTGCGCGCGGCGGAGTTTTTTCCGCAGTTGGAGGGCAACCGCCGCATCACACCCCCTATGTTGTATGCCGGACTGTTTCTGATGATGAAAGGACTGCTGAAGAAGGCGGTGGTGGCCGACTATCTGGCGCAGTTCAACAACCTTGTTTTCGACAATCCTGCTGGCTATAGCGGCACAGAGGCTTTGCTCGCACTGCTGGGCTACAGCGCGCAGATATATCTTGATTTCTCGGGCTATTCCGACATCGCCATCGGCATGAGCCGCACGCTCGGCATCGAATTGCCGCTCAATTTCCGCTCGCCGTATAAATCGGTGAGCATCACGGAGTTTTGGCGCAGATGGCACATTTCGTTGTCATCGTGGCTGCGCGATTATATCTATATTCCGCTTGGAGGCAGCCGCTGCGGACGGTGGCGCACGAGATTCAACCTGTTGCTGACAATGGCTGTGGGTGGGGCATGGCATGGCGCCGGCTTTACGTTTGTGGTCTGGGGGTTGGCACACGGCATGGCATTGGTTGTGCAGAAGGCATTCTCACCGCTGGTGTCGCGGTTGCGTGCGCCGCGGCAGGTGTGGATAGCCACTACGTTTGTCTTTGTCACGGTTATGTGGCTTCCGTTCCGTTGCGTCTCGCTTGCCGACACGGCGGTGATGTTCTGTCGCATTTTTATGGATTTCAGACCGGAAGTAATCGAGGCATTCGTGCGGGAACGTGCCGTATGGACGCTGATGCTGATTGCTGCCTATGTGCTTATATTCCTGCCCGACCGGATGTCGGAGTGGGCGGAGAGACGCTTTGTCGGGATGCGTTGGTTTGGCAAATTATTGCTGCTTTGCCTGTTGTTGCAGCTCATCATTGAGATTAGTGCCGCCTATGTAGCCCCGTTTATCTATGCCGGGTTCTAAAAAAGTGGACGTGCAATCCTAAAACTATGAGATTTTTGGAAGTCTTATGAATGTCATGCCTAAAACTTTCGGTTCTTCTCGACAAAACGTATCGCTGACATAATGACTGCTGATGGGAGGAAGATTGACCAGAAAACAGTGGAACGCTACTTGTCTGCCTTGTGTGAAACATTTTTTTGCTATGAGGTTAGGAGATTCAATATTAAAGCAATTGCTTAACATAAGTTTGAATGGATTGAAATGGATATAGCAAAGAATAGAGAAGAATATGGTTTAATAAAAACAGATTTATCCAAGCAAAAAATCGGGGATAAAAAATTTTAAAACATTCTTTATCCCCGATTTAATATCGTACCTTTGCAAACGAAAGAGTTCTTAGGATGGTTATGCAAATCACAGCAGAATGCTACATTCTGTTTATTTCTAATTCGTAACCTCTTCTTTTTATGAGATAAAAACTTATCTCATTCTCAATCACTTATAAAAAATACGTACTTTCCCCTTATCCGAAAGGATATTATCCTGTGACAGGACTTACTTTTCTTCCGCAATTTGTATGATGCGCCTGACGCTTCTATTGCTTTGGTCGATTATGAGCGGCACACGTTCTACCACCACCATAGAAGTGTCGAGACCCAAAGCCTTTGGATCGTCGATACCTATCTTGCTGATAAGAGCGTATAAAGTCATCAACAAGTTCTGCTGGCGGTTGCCGGAACTCTCCGGATAATATACGCGATGAATGATGATGAATCGGAAATCGCCAGGGATTCTGTTTTTGCGAAGCGAAGGATAGGTGCTTCTTAAATCCACCTTCTTGCTTGCCACAAGATCTTCCACCACTTGTCGCAGATATAGACTCACACGTGGTTCTATGCGGAAACCTATGTGCATCGTTATGCTGTAAAGCGTGTCGGGCACAAGGGTTTCGCAGCTGTATTCCAATGTGTCTGGTGTATCGGCAAACTCCATGTTGATAAGCCAGTAATGGTCTGCACGTTTAGGCTGCTTGTTGATGATTGAGTAGAGCAGTTTGTCGTCTACGGTACCTTCCTGGTTGGCATGGTTTATATAGACAAGGTTGGAGGCGTACTTGGGAATGCTCTCGTCGGTCTTGATGTCGGAGATAATCTGATAATAGTCGTCCAGAGGTTTGGCGCTGATATAATGGCGGCGTATCTTCATGGCTCTCACCCATACATACATCATCAGGAACAGGATGCCGCCTATGAGCACCGTACACCATCCTCCTGCGAGAAACTTCGACAGGTTGGCTGCCAGAAAGATGACCTCGATGGTGCAGTATGCGCCCATAAACAATATCGTGAGGATTCGCGACACGCCCTTGCTGTGCAGGTAGAAACCGAGCAGCAGGGTGGTCATCAGCATGGTGATGGTGATGGCGAGTCCGTAGGCTGCCTCCATGTGCGAGGAGTCGCGAAAGAGCAGGATGATGATAACCACGCCGATGTACATGGCAAGGTTGATCATCGGGATATAGAGCTGTCCCTTTACATGGGTAGGATGCTTGATTCGCATGCGGGGCCAGAAGTGCAGGTTCATGGCTTCGCTCAATATGGAGAAGGTTCCGCTGATAAGTGCCTGACTCGCAACGATTGCCGCACCCGTGGCCATGATGATGGAGAAGAACAGTAGGCTCTGCGGCATGATGGAAAAGAATGGATTCACGGACAATGCTGTCGGCACATGGTTCAGCACCCATGCTCCCTGTCCTAGATAGTTGAGAATGAGCATGGTCTTAACAAAACCCCAGCTGATGGCGATGTTCTTCCTGCCGCAATGTCCCAGGTCGGAGTAAAGTGCCTCTGCACCCGTGGTACAGAGAAATACGGCACCCAGAATCAAGAACCATTCTGGTGATTTGGCCAGCAGTATGGCTGCATAATAGGGATTGAAAGCCTTCAGTATCAATGGATAAGACGCGATGCTGAAAGCTCCCGTCACGCCCAGCAGCAGGAACCATAGCAGCATGAAGACTCCGAACGACTTGCCTATGCTTTCGGTGCCAAAGCGCTGCACGAAGAAGATGATCGTGATAATGGCAAGGGTGATAGGGATGACCGGCAGGTTGGGACTGATGCTTTCGAGTCCTTCGATGGCTGTGGTAACCGTGATGGCTGGGGTAATGATTCCATCTGCCAGCAAGGTGCTTGCGCCAATGATAGCCAATAAATAAATCCACTTGTTCTTGAGTCGGCGCAGCAGGGCATAGAGGGCAAGAATGCCTCCTTCGCCATTGTTGTCGGCTCGCAGTGCCACGCATACGTATTTGATGGTGGTCTGAAGGGTGAGTGTCCAGATGATGCAGGACAATGCACCCAGGATAGTGCTCTCGTTGATGGTTTCGCCTGTATGGAGGATGGCCTTCATCACATAAAGGGGTGATGTTCCGATATCTCCAAACACGATGCCTAATGTTATGAGCAATCCCAGGAAGCCTACTCGATGATGATGGCAGACTACTGAACTTTCTGTTTCTTCTTTCATATTTATTCTCTTAAATAATAAGTTATCCTTTTGAATAAGAATAATCTTAGCAGGTAAAAATGACTCCTTAGCTGGAGACTTTTACAATACTATATTGATTATAAATTGCGTGCAAATGTATTAATAGTTGGTAAGATATAAGATTTGCTTGAGCTTTTTTAATAGATTTAACCTAAGTTTGACACTTTAGGTGGATTTTGTTGCCATTGATGAAAGCAATATTGTTTATTATCAAGTGGCGGCAACGGTAAGGGATGAAATGACATTGAAACGGGAACTGGCATCGCTGCAGCGTATAAGCGACCAATATCCGAAATATATACTTACTCTTGACGACGATCCTTCTGCCGACCATGACGGAATTAAGAGGATAAATGCTCTTAAATGGTTGATGGGGGAGTTTGATTGATGGTGATAAAGCAAATAGGACACGCCACTTTTGCAGTGGCGTGTCCTATTTGTGATGTGTATGGTTGTCTTGTTTCTACATTCCTACAACGTTGGCATAGTAGGCACGCACGTCGGTCCAGCGGTAGTAAGGGAACTGGGTGGTGGCTACTGGGATATGCACCTCATGCTCGTTGAGCAGCACTTTTACGAGAATGTCGTCGGTTGTGCCGCCTTTCTTGTTGAAGAACACGATTTGGAGGTTGGCGCACATTGGCGAAACCTTGAAGTCGGTCCAGTGCTGATAGAGAGTTTCCGGTTCGCGCCATGCCACATCGTAGGTCTCGATGCCCATCAGAGCAGCGAGTGGAGTGATGTTGGAGTCGTGGGCGAAACGCAGTGTGGCAGCCTGCGACGGATTGGCGATAGCTGCATCGGCGCTCTCAATGATGTTGCGGAGCAGCGGTTTCGAGCTGTCGCGGACAGAGCCGTTTGAGTCGGCGTGGTTGGCGCAGGTGGAGTAGAACTGATAGTTGAAGCACTGCCACAGGTCAAACAGCTCCTCGCTGGTGAACAGGTCGTAAAGACGTATCGGTGTCTCCATGTTCTGGAGGTCGGCTGCAACCCAGTAGAATTGCCACATAAGTTCTTTTGACTCTACATATTGTTTGGCATACTGCTTGTCGGCAAACAAAGCGGCGATAAAGCGGTCGGCATTGGTCTGCGACGCGCGGAAATTATTGTAGGCGGCGCGCCAGATGCCCTTCTTCCCGCAGAAAGCGTTGGCCTCGTCGGTGCGTCCGGTCAGATAAGGCATGTATTTCTGCGACGACTCGTAGGAAATCTTCAATTTAGGGTTGAGCTCCTTGAGTTGGTCGCCGAATGCCGCCATGCTCATGGCACAGCGCAACACTACTGATGATCGGGCTTCGATGGAACGGTCGCCCTTGAAAACCTCAGGGAATGCGGTGAACATACGTTCTGCCACACCGCGGTGTTGGCGCACGCCGAGCGGTGAGAGGTCTTCGTTGCGTCCGGCTGCCTCTGCATAGATTTCGTGCAGTCGTTTGAGTGCGTCTTTGCCCAACGGACTGAGGGCGCCGGCTTTGTCGGCACGTTCGAGTGTCTCCATCGGGTTGGTGTATTCCGAGTCGCTGATCAGGTAGCGGGAGCCGTGGCGTCCGAAGTGGCTGATATAGAATGGAGTGTAGCCTTTGGGTGCTTTTGTGTAGTGGTCTGTTGACTCTGGAGCCGGATAGGCATAATACACGCCGGCTGTTTTCTCAGGAGAAGCCAGCATTTCCTCCTTTGTGGTCTGTGCCGCTGCTGGCAATGCTGCCGCCAGTGCCACGCAAGCAATCAATAATTGTCTCATAGATAATATAAAAATAGTTGGTTGTTTGTCTTTCGTCTTTTAAGTTGCTTTCTACCAGCCTCCAGAAGCGCCTCCGCCGCCGGTGGAGCCTCCGCCGAAACTTCCTCCGCCTCCGAAGCCACCACCTCTGGAGCCGCCACCCATCGGAAGGA
>OGYD01001636.1_pt1 | contig 16380 bp, 11 predicted proteins | sample 1576441 | NCBI WGS metagenome assembly OGYD01 (sample SAMEA3541537, study PRJEB24748) | human gut metagenome | biome: human gut; feature: human-associated habitat; material: faeces | place: China | collected 2012 | reverse complement strand
CGGCCTTCCATGATACGGCCTGTCTGCTCGTCGACAATCTTCACCTCGCCGTCCATAACTACGTACTCGTCGTTCTTGTTGAACATGGTGTAAGCCTTCAGCAACTGCTGCAGGGTGTGTACACGCTCCGACTGTACGGCATAGTGGTTGAGCATGGCATCCTTCTTGTCGAGACGTTCCTGCTCGCTGAGGTCCTTCTCGTTCTCGAGAGCCGAGAGCTCTGAAGTGATATCTGGCAGCACGAAGAGCTCGTTGTCGTTCACCTGACCTGCAAGCCATGCAGTACCCTTGTCGGTGAGGTCGCAGCTGTTCAACTTCTCGTCTACAACGAAGTAAAGCGGCTCAACAGCCTCCGGCATACGGCGGTTGTTGTTCTCCATGTAGTACTCCTCGGTCTTAAGCATACCAGCCTTGATACCTTCCTCTGAGAGGTACTTGATAAGCGGCTTGTTCTTCGGAAGAGCCTTGTGCGAACGGTATAATGCGAGGAATCCTTCCTCAATCTTCTTCTGATCCTTGTTGGCAGTACCCTCGCTGATGAGCTGCTTTGCTTCAGCAAGATACTGTGTTGCGAGCTTGCGCTGAACGTCTACGAGACGCTCTACAAGCGGCTGATACTCCTCGAACATTTGGTCGTCGCCCTTTGCAATAGGTCCAGAGATGATAAGCGGAGTACGTGCGTCGTCGATAAGCACTGAGTCGACCTCATCGACAATGGCATAGTTATGCTTGCGCTGCACGAGGTCGGCAGGCGAGATTGCCATGTTGTCGCGAAGGTAGTCGAAGCCGAACTCATTGTTCGTACCGAACGTGATGTCTGCCATGTAAGCCTTGCGGCGCTCCGGCGAGTTAGGACGGTGCTTGTCGATACAGTCGACAGACAGTCCGTTGAACATGTATAGCGGGCCCATCCACTCAGAGTCGCGCTTTGCGAGATAGTCGTTGACGGTTACGACGTGAACACCGTTGCCGGTGAGTGCGTTGAGGAATACAGGAAGTGTAGACACGAGAGTCTTACCCTCACCGGTAGCCATCTCCGCAATCTTGCCCTGATGCAGTACTGTACCGCCGAAGAGCTGTACGTCGTAGTGAACCATTTCCCACTTCAGGTCGTTGCCGCCTGCTGTCCAGTGGTTGTGATAGATAGCCTTGTCACCGTCAATGGTGATGAAGTCGTTCTTCGGGTTGGCAGCCAGCTCGCGGTCGAAGTCGGTGGCTGTAACCACAGTTTCCTCGTTCTCTGCGAAGCGACGTGCTGTATCCTTAACGATACTGAAAGCTACCGGCATCACCTCATTGAGTGCCTTCTCGTAGATTTCGAGCACTTCTTTCTCCAATTTGTCGATAGCGTTGAAGATGCTCTCGCGCTCGTCGATAGGAGTGTCTTCGATCTTTGCTTTGAGCTCGGCAATCTTTGCTTTCTCCTCGTTAGCAGAGTCCTGAACGTACTTTTGAAGCTGCTTTGTGCGTGCGCGCAATTCGTCGTTGCTCAGCGCCTTAATCTCTGGATATGCCTCCTTCACCTTCTCTACGAGTGGCTGGATAAGCTTCATGTCCTTTGATGACTTGTTGCCAAACAATGACTGTAGAAATTTGTTGAAATTCATTGTATATTATTTTTATTTTTTCCTTAAATACTTATTCGGGTGTAAAATTACTAAAAAAAATCCATATATCACCATTAATATAGGTGTAAGTTGGTTTTTATTGCAATGGCGCAACCGAACAGGCATTAGGCGCACGTATACGAATAGCCTTAGCTACGGTAGGCGCAATGCGATCTACCGTAGCCGGTGTCTTGATGTGCTCTGCCTTTATTCCGCTTCCGTACAGGATGATGGGGAAGGGTACAAAGGCGGCACGCGAAAAATAATTCTCGTTTGTGTCTTCGTTTATGATTTTCCAGCCAGGAGCGGTCTCTATGAGGAGGTCGCCTGATACGGCTGAATTGTATGGACTTGATATAACGCTGCGTACGCCAGACATTTGCGCAAGCAGTTCTTTCGAGCGTGTTATTACGTCGGTGTAGCTCAGATGACGCTGCTCGAGGAGTTTATGGTCTATGTATATCTGGTTGCGGAAACTCGCTTCTACGTATTTCGCCTGACCATAGATGGCACCGAGGTACATATTGAGCAAGTTGCATGAGCGGTTCATGTAGAACGTGCCCGAAGGTATGCGGAAACGCTCGTAGTCGGGTCGCTGGTCTTCGGTGTATCCTGTGCTTGTGAGCACAAAGAGTACGTTGTTGCGTCCTACCTTTTCTTCGATGCGCTTGATGAGCGATGCTAAGGTGCGGTCGAGCTTTAGATATACTATCTCCATCTCGGTCTGCCAATGGGTCACGTCGGTGCATTTTGCTGACAGTGTGACAGATAACATGTCGGTAATATTGTCGCGACCAAGCATTAAGTCGTTGACGCAAGCTATGGAGAGGTCGGCAACAGCGTCGTTGTCTCCATTCGTACGTTTCTGTGTGATACTATTGTAGGCACGCACAAATGCTTGTGCGCCTTTGGGATAGTATGCGGATGTGGTCCACTGTCCGTTTTCCTCGTTCAGCCAAAAGGCTCCGTCGGCAGCATGTCCTGCAGAGATGACAGCTGCGTCTTTCTCCATAGCTGTAGAGTAGACAAGCGCAGCACCTCTGGTGAATATTTTCAGTTCGTCGCTGACGGTGGTGGTTGCTATTTTCTGTGGTGACACACCATAGGTTTGGTCGTCGGTGCAGAACACGGGTCGTAACGTGTTGCGGTCGAGCCACTTCGTGCCAACGATGTTGTTATAGTGAGGTGTGGCACCAGTGGCTATTGTAGCCATTGCTGATGCGCGATCGATGGGCGAGAAAGGGTAGCTGGCAGCTTCGTAGACACAACCATGTTGCAATAGTTTGCGGAAGCCTTCCTCACCATAGAGTGGGGAGAAGTGCTCAATGTAGTCGGTGCGCAGCTGGTCGATAGTGATGTTCACCACAAGACGCGGTGCCGACTGCAAGGTTTGCGCTTGCATCTCGGTGCCGGCAAGTGCTGCCAACATCATTATCGTCGATATGTATTTGCTCATATTTGTGTGTCTAATGCTTTATGCTTCGGGCTGTTTGCTGCCCGTATTTTTAAATGTGTAAATATTCGATATGTTTCTTAATAGCAAAGATAATGCCACAATTGTGATGCCCTCTGCATACGACTGTAAGAAAGAGCCTGCGAGGAGCAACAGTATGAGTGCGCTCCACGCCTTAGTCCACCAATGTATGTGGTTTTGGCGTGCTGCTTTCGTCACTCTGTATAGCATGAAGATGTTAATGGGGTTTAGCAGCAGTATCTGCAAGTTGAGGCTTACAGTGGGGTGTTGCGAGAATATCATGGCGAACAAGAGTAGGCCGCATGCACCAGTAGTAAGCATGAGGCTTGTGTCGAACACCCATATTATACGTTTGCGTCGATATTCCACGATGGCTATAATCAGCGTGAGTATTGAGAGGATGCTAAAAGTAACTAACGGTGAGAATACATCCAGTATGCTCATGTTTGTCTGTTGGATGCTTTGTTGCTTCGTTGTAGGCTCAAAAAGCCAAAACGAACTACTTACCAGATTGCGCTTTGTGCCGTCCGTAGATACGATGTGTGCTCGCTCGAAGTCTGCGCACAGACGCTCAGGTAGAAACTGTTGTTGCTCGAATGTTGTATTATAGTCGGCTTTCACGCCAAGAAGCAGGTCGTTGCCGAAACGTGCCCAGCGATGCGTCTCGTTGTAGTTGTGTATCAAGTTGCGGAATGTGGGGTATTGTGCAGGGGTGTTGTGATGTTGGGGTGTTGAGGTGTTGAGGTGTTGAGGTGTTGAGCTATCATAAACGATGCGTCCGTTAAGGTTGTTTGCGATGATGTCTCGAGCACGTGTTGTACAATTGTCGTAGAAGAAGTTGTAGCGGTACACGCGGTTCTGTGGCTCCATGTTGTGGTCTACGGCTTGCGCTATCGCCATCTTCTCCTGTGCCGTCAGATTGAGCACCTGTTGTCTCACGCCACAGCCCGTGGGGCCATATTCCCACTCGAATATGTCGAAGGGTGCGATACCCATCTCGTAGTCGGTGAGTCCGAACACGAACCGCAGCACGAAGAAGGGCTGGTCGAACGAGAAAACGCCATAGTTGATGGCGATGTCTCTGCCGGTCTGCTTGTCCTGAAAGCGTATCGCCGTATGTCCGTACAAGCTATACACCTGTTGGCGAGGTCCGCAGGTAAGCAGGCTGATCTCTATCGAGTCGGCTTGTAGCGTCGGCTCGTTGTTCGGTGAAGAAGCTGTGGAGGGGGCGAAAAAGCACAGCAAAAACGCTAATGTTATGTGTTTAAATAATCTTTCAAATAGTTTCATGGTGCAAAAATAACTTTAATTTCTCACTTTTCTGCTATTATCTCGTTTTTTTTCGATAATTTTGCAAGCATTATCCTGGAAAGGATTGTAAAAACACCTCTATATACATATTATATATATAATAGAATTTCTAAAATCTAATTAGATAAATAAATGAGGAAAGCACTCACAACAGGCTTCTTTGCTGCGGTCTCTTTAGTTGCGGCAGCTCAAAGTGGCACTAATTCTCCCTATAGTCAATATGGTTTGGGTACGCTTGGCGAGCAGTCGGGCGGCTTTAATCGTGGCATGAACGGACTTGGTATTGGTTTTAGTGAGCACAACCAAGTGAACTGTCTTAACCCTGCTTCGTATGCCACCATCGACTCCTTGTCGTTCATCTTCGATGCAGGTGTGTCTGGACAAATTACGAACTATAGCGAGAGTGGTGTTAAGGTGAACGCTAAAAACGCCAACTTTGAGTATGTCATTGCCGGCTTTCGTGTTGCGAAACGTCTTGGCTTGAGCTTTGGTTTGCTGCCGTATAGCAACATTGGCTATTCGTATTCTAACAAGAAGCCGCTCAATAGCACCGATGGCAGTACTACTGTTGTGTATAGTAATAATGCATATTCTGGTTCGGGTGGCTTGCACCAGGTTTATTTGGGTGCGGGTTGGAGTCCGATAAAGGGATTGGCTATTGGTGTGAATGCTGCTTACCTATGGGGCGACTATACACGTTCAGTTGTCAATTCCTATACTGATGTCTATGCCAACACGCTATCGAAGTACTATACAGCGGAAGTGCATAGCTACAAACTTGATTTTGGTTTGCAGTACACGCAGAAGTTGACAAAGAAGGACGCTCTTACGTTGGGTCTTACCTACGGATTGGGTCACAAACTTGGTGCCGACCCTAAGTGTCAGATTATCTCTACCAATGCTCAGACTGCTGTTGCCGACACAACAACACACACCATTGGCAATGGATTGGCGTTGCCTCACACCTTTGGTGCAGGCTTGATGTGGAACCGCGCTAATCGTTGGCGCATTGGTGTCGACTACACCTTGCAGAAATGGTCGTCGGTAGCTTATCCGAAGTTCGATATGTCCACAAATAGCTATCAGCTGGCAAGTGGCCAGTTTGCCGATCGTCATAAGTTGACCGTTGGTGGCGAGTTCTGTCCAGAGGAGCGCGGTCGCAACTTCTTCAAACGTATTCATTACCGCATGGGCGCATCTTATGCCACCGACTATCTGAAGATAAAAGGTCAGAACGGACCGAAAGAGTATAGCGTGAGTGCAGGTTTCGGCATTCCAATCGTTAACGGCTACAACAACCGTTCGTTGCTCAATATCTCGGCACAGTGGGTGCGTCAGGACTCGAAGACTTTTGTCACCGAAAATTCGTTCCGCATAAATATCGGCTTGACGTTCAACGAGCGTTGGTTTGCTAAGTGGAAGATGGAGTAAGAAAACAATACTTTTAAAATAAGCGTTGAGACTATCTAAATACATAGTAATCATTGTGGTGTGCATCGTGGCGCTTGCTTCGTGTGGCGAACAGAAGGAGCACACGGCACCAGCCATACACGACCGCGACTCGGTGTCTATGATGACGAGTTACGGTGTCAACACCCTTATCTCTGACTCCGGTGTCATCAAATACCGCATCGTAACCGAGCGATGGGAAGTGAACACCGTGCGCAACCCGTCAAGATGGATATTTGAGAAAGGTGTATTCTTTGAGCAGTTCGATGAGAAATTCCATGTGCAGTCGTACATACAGGCAGACACAGCCTACTATTACGACCAGAAGAAGCTGTGGGAGTTGCGTAGCCGTGTAAGTGTGCTCACCAAAGACGGCTTGAAATTCAACAGCGAAGAACTCTTTTGGGACGAGGCGGAGCACGAACTCTACTCTAATAAGCCATCGAAACTCGTTACCCCCGAGCGTACGCTTGAGGGAACATACTTTCGTAGCGATGAGCGCATGACCAACTATTACGTATCCAACACTTCTGGCTCGTTCGAGAAAGGTCAGCTCTCAAGCGATGGCGACACCATCACTACCGCGCCCGATACAGTGAAGGCAATAATGCGCCTGCAGACAAAACCGCAACGCCGCCTGCGTGATAAATAATAAGAACCAATATTTAAACTATAGTGGAAGTAGACATACCTCTTTTAATTAGCATAGCTGTAACAATGGCACTATCTGCATTTTTTTCAGGAATGGAGATAGCCTTCGTGTCCAGCAACCGAATGCTCGCAGAGATGGATCGCGAGGGAAATAGCATAGCCAAGAATATTATTTCCCGATTTTACAACCATCCCAACGGCTTTGTTAGTACGATGCTTGTAGGCAACAATATCGTGCTTGTTGTTTATGGTATCCTTGTGGCACGCCTATTTGACAATACTATCTTCAGTTCGCTCGACGATGGTATGAAAGTCACGGCAGATACATTGCTATCCACACTTGTTATTCTCTTCACTGGTGAGTTCTTGCCGAAGATTTTGTTCAAGAACAACGCCAATAGGTTGCTCTCTGTCTTCTCCGTGCCAGCATATCTTTTCTATATAATTCTTTGGCCTATAAGTCGCTTTTCTACACTTGTGTCGAAGTGCTTGTTGCGCCTCGTGGGTATACGCATGGAGACAGAATCCGATGACGATGGCTTCTCTAAGGTCGACCTCGACTATCTCGTGCAGTCGAGCATAGAGAATGCGCAGAGCGACGACGAGATAAACGAAGAGGTGAAGATTTTCCAAAACGCACTCGACTTCTCCGACTGTAAGGTGCGCGACTGCATGGTGCCGCGAACCGAGGTGAACGCCGTAGACGTGAACGATTGCACCGTCGACGAACTAATGCAGAAGTTCGTGGAGAGTGGCAACTCGAAGATTATTGTCTACGATAGCGATATCGACCATATCATTGGTTACATACACAGTTCCGAAATGTTCCGCAACCGCGAAAATTGGCGCGAGTGCGTCTGCAAGATGCCCTTTGTACCCGAAACGATGGCTGCACAGAAGCTTATGCACATCTTCTTGCAGCAGAAGAAGAGTCTTGGAGTGGTGGTTGACGAGTTCGGCGGAACCAGTGGTATAGTCTCCCTCGAAGACATCGTTGAAGAGATCTTTGGCGATATAGAAGACGAACACGACTCAACGAAATACATCGCCACACAGGTTGGCGAGAACGAGTATATGCTCTCTGCTCGACTTGAGATTGACAAGGTGAACGACCTCTTCGATCTCGGTCTGCCCGAGAGCGACGACTACATGACCGTCGGTGGTTATATCCTACACGAATATCAGAGTTTCCCAAAACTCAACGAAGTGATAACTATAGGACGCTACGAGTTCCGCATCATCAAGAGTACGATGACGAAAATAGAGTTGGTAAAGCTAAAAGTTAGTCGCTAAATAAAGCTACAGCACCTAAAAGTAGCCCGATAAACTCAATTTTTCGTGCAAACATGCCCTCGTTTGGCAATAAATTAGTATTTTTGTACGCATTTTGTGGTATCACGCTTAGAGCCGCCTCATGGGGCAAGCTCCGCAACCGGTGCAAGACAGATGCATAAACCTACATCTAACGAAATAATAAATAAAAAATAAAAACAAAAAAATGGCAGCATTAGGAAAAATTAGAAGCAGAGGCGCATTGCTGATAGGCATTATCGGCTTAGGCCTTTTCTCTTTCATCGCCGAAGAGGCGTTCCGCTCATGCGACTCTGCAAGCGCTGACAAACATCAGCAAGTAGGCGAAGTGTTGGGCGAGAAAATCAACGTAACAGAGTTCCAGAAACTTGTTGACGAGTACACAGAAGTCATCAAGATGCAGCAGGGACAGGAGAATCTCAACGAAGACCAGCTCAATCAGGTCAAGGACATGGTTTGGAACACATACGTTCAGACCAAACTCATACAGAACGAGGCACACAAGCTCGGTCTTACTGTAACAGACGCTGAGCTCCAGCAGGTTCTTGCCGAGGGTACTAACCCTATGCTTCAGCAGACTCCGTTCTTCAACCAGCAGACAGGTCGCTTCGACGTGAACGCTCTGAAGAAGTTCCTTGCAGAATACAAGACACAGCAGACAGCCAATCCGCAGATGGCTAAGCAGTACGAGACAGTTTACAAGTACTGGACATTCATCGAGAAGACACTGCGTCAGCAGCTCCTCTCGCAGAAGTATCAGGGTCTGTTCGCTCACTGCTTCCTTTCTAACAAGGTAGAAGCAAAGATGGCGTTCGACGATCAGAACAACGAGAGTCAGGTGCAGCTTGCAGCCTTCCCTTACTCAAGCATCGACGACAGCAAGATTACTGTTACTGACGCCGACCTCAAGGCTAAGTACGACGAGAAGAAGAGCATCTTCAAGCAGTACGTAGAGACACGCGACATCAAGTATATCGACGTACAGGTGAAGGCTTCTGCAGCCGACCGCGCAGCTCTCCAGAAGGAGTTCGCAGGCTACAGCGCAGAACTCGCAGCCGCAGCCGACCCGTCTGACGTAGTGCGTAAGAGCACATCACTCGTTAGCTACCTCGGCGTGCCAGTGAAGAAGGAAGCCCTTCCTTACGACATCGCACAGCGTCTCGACTCAATGGCTGTAGGCTCTACAAGCAAGGTGATCGAGAACAAGAACGATAACACACTCAACCTCGTGAAGCTCGTTGCTAAGCGTGAGCTCCCTGATTCAATCCAGTTCCGTGCAATCCAGGTGGGCGGTGCTACAGCAGCCGAGGCAGCAACACGCGCCGACTCTATTCTCAACGCCATTAAGGCAGGTGCCGACTTCGAGGTTGTAGCCAAGAAGTACGGTCAGACCGGCGAGAAGACATGGATGACAACACGTCAGTATCAGAACGCACCATCGCTCGATAAGGATACAAAGAACTATATCGAGAACCTTAACACAATGGCTACAGGCGAGCTCAAGAACCTCACACTCGCACAGGGCAACCTCGTGCTTCAGGTTGTAGACCGCAAGGCAATGACTACAAAGTACGTAGCAGCCGTTGTTAAGAAGAATATCACCTTTACAAAGGATACCTACTCTGCAGCTTACAATAAGTTTAGCTCATTCGTAAGTGCTAATCTCACAGCCGACGAGCTTTTGAAGAACGCAGCAAAGAGCGGTTACACCGTTCAGGAGCGTAAGGACGTTACAACAGCTGAGCACTATCTCGCTGGCATCCACTCTACACGCGACGCAATGCGTTGGTTGTTCGAGGCTAAGAAGGGTGCCGTTTCTTCACTCTACGAGTGCGGTGACAACGACCACCTTCTCATCGTAGTTCTCAACAACATCAACCCGATTGGCTACCGTTCACTTGAGGATGCTCAGGTTAAAGAGTACATCAAGGCAGAGGTTATCAAGGATAAGAAGGCAGAGCAGCTCATGGCTAAGGCAAAGGCTTCTAAGTCAGTTGCTGACGCTAAGGCTAAGGGTGCTACAGTAGCTCCGGTTGCTCAGGTTACATTCGCTGCTCCGGTGTTCGTAGCAGCAACAGGCGCAAGCGAGCCAGCCCTCAGCGGTGCTATTGCAGCTACAGCAAAGGGCAAGTTCTCTAAGCAGCCGGTTAAGGGCAACGCTGGTGTTTATGTGTTCCAGGTAACAAACAAGACACAGCGTCCTGCTAAGTTCGACGAGAAGGCAGAGATGCAGCGTCTCAGCCAGCGTCAGATGCAGATGGCAGGCAACTTTATGAACGAGCTCTACATCAAGGCAAACGTAGTGGACAACCGCTACCTCTTCTTCTAAGACTCATATAACAATAACATAAAAAGACTTTGGATGTAACGATTTACACCGTTACATCCAAAGTCTTTTTTTGTAGAAGCCACTAAAGTCAATACCTTATTTCGGCTTTTGTCATTTTTATCGGTTTGCGCGCATCACGCTTATTTCGTAAGCGGCGTGATGCGTGCAATGTTCTTTCTTACAGAGTCGCTGTTTATGCCGAGTACCCTGCCGATGGCAGCGTAGTCGTAGTTGAGGTGTTGCAGCAGCATGATAAGCTGTTTTCGAGGAGCAATCTTGCCGTAGCAGCGTTCAATCTCCGCCATTGTCTCCGCAAACTCTATCTTGCAGTAAGCCATGCACAGCTCGTAGTCTTGCTTAGTCCACGTCACGGTTGTGCCGCCGTTCTTGATATGGTGGTATAGTTCCTTGCCGCATCGTGCGTTCGCTGCGCTGCTTTGTGACGCCACCATTATGTCGTTGTTCAGCCTCTCTATCCTGTCCGATTTCTTTGCACTTTCCTTTTTAAGCGACTTAATCTGCGCCTTAGCTTGTTCCAGACTTTGTTTTTCTGCTTTCAGTCTATTGTGTACTGCGATCAGCCTCTTTCTTGTTCTGTGTAGCATTAACGAGAATACCACTATACATAATAATATAATAATAAGTATGCCCATAGATGCAGATGTTATGGTGTCCAGCAAGTCTTTCATTGAGAGTGACGAATTTATGTTCGACTGCAATTCGCTCATGTTATATTTCTTTTTTCTTGTATAAAGACTGTCTTTAGCCTCCGACATCTTCGACATATAAAGGGTGTAATTTTTCAAATCGCCTCTTTTGTAATACAAAGCCGCTATTTTTTCACATGTTTCTGCTTGAGTCAGATAGTTCGGGTCGCAATCAATGGATTTCTTCCACATCTCTTCTGCCTTGGCATCGTTTCCTAAAGCGTTGTTGTAGTAACCTGCAACTCTATATGATACCGCATCCTTGCTGTAGTATAATGCGCTGTCAAGATAATCTTTCGCTTTCTTATTATCTTTATTTATGAAATAGTCGGCAACGATAGAGTAGGCATATCCTTTGCAGCTGTTGTGTGTATATGGTAAAAGAGGCTGCGCCTATTTTGACACAGCCCCTTTATTTATGAGTGCCAATGTAGCACAAAAGCCCTATATATCAAGAATATATTAAATTTCTAACTTCTAATTTCTAAATCAATACACTTTGTAGACGACGCGGAATTTGCCTTGGCGGTCGATGAGGCCCTCGAAGGTGACGTCGCCGTTGGGCGAAACGATGGTGGCAGGGGCGTAGCCGTCGGTGCTGAATGCACCAATCGTCCATGGGAAGCAGTAGTGCGAACCAACACCCACTTCCGAGGTTTCGGTTTCGGAGAAGTGTGCCACATCTGCCTCGTCGTACCATGGTGTGCCCCACATTGCGGTGTGTAGGTCGGCTTCAATTCTCATGCCTTTAGTTTTATCGTAGCCCTCAACGCTGGGCTGGATAATAAGGACAGAAGGAAATTCCTCGTTTTCAGCCTCGTCGATAAAGCGCATATATCCCTTACCGTTATGGAGCGCCGAACCCCACAATGCCACACCGCTCAACTTGCCCGATGTGGTGTAGTAGCGCGCATAGAAATTATCGCCTATCCCCATTGGGGCGATGGTGCATAAACCACCGTCGTAGTCGCTCACCGACGATGGGAAAATGTTCTCGTCCACCTTCCTCGGCTCAAAGCATTTGCGCCCCGTAACATCAATAAAATAGAAATCGTCGTTTTTCTCAACCACCAGCGCCATGCTGTCGGAGAATGAGCGCACTTCCCTATATTGTGGCTTAATCACGATTTTTCCCAATCCGTTCATGAATCCCCAACTGCCATCAAAACCGTTCTCGTTAGGCACATACACGGCACGCATACTGCCACGAAGCGGAGCAATGGTGAATTGATTTTTGCCAAACTGCATCGGCTGTGTCACCACACCTGGGGCGAATGGCTTCAAACTGCGGTCGATGAAAGTCCAGTTCAACGCATAGCCCGAAGTGGCAGTAGCCACGGCGGCAATGCCGTCAACAAAGTTGGTGGCATTCACATATTTCTTGGGCAGAGCCTCCACCGCGCCGGTAGGCTTAATAAGGTAGAGCTGCTGAGTGTTGTCGTTCTTATACATAATCAGCCCCTCCTTCTCCATACGGGGGATTCGGGTGAAGTCAGCCACCTTCCACGCATTTTTGCCACCAATGGTGCCACCATCAATGTAGCGAAGTGTGTAAACGGTGCCGTCGGTGCTGATGCCATACACACCGCAACTCACTGGCGTAACGATTTTTGTGTCTGCGTCCTCGCTATCGTCGAGAAACTGGGTGTAGCCTGTCTCAAAATGCAGCGGCATCTGTAGCGATGCCTCACTTGCATCTTGCTTCCCCACTCCACCTTTCTCAAGCCAGTCGGTGGCGTGAGCGATTGAAAAACTCAGCGTGAGCGCACCCACGAGCATCATACCCTTTCGTAAAATATTAGCCTTCATCATCATTGGTTTTAATTAGTGTTCATTAAATTCGCAGCTTAATTATTTGTTATAAATGCAAGTCCTTGACAAACATTTGTTTACAAAGACTTGCATATGTCAGGATTTTCACTTAACTTGGTGCTGCAACACAACCGAGTAAGTATTTGCTAGCATATGACAAAGTTACAAATTAAATCCGATAGAATCACATCTTTTGGCGGAATTTATCTCGTAATCACTTATTTGACCAGTTATATCGAAAAAGTATGTACAAGGGGGTTGTGATGCAAATCACAACCCTCTTGCTTTGTATATGGTTTCCTTTGCGGCGTTTATCTCCTGGAACTTCTTCTCGGCAGCCTTGCGCACGTCGTCGCCGAGCGTAGCCACGCGATCGGGGTGGTGCTTGAGTGCCATGCGGCGGTAGGCAGCCTTCACCTCGTCGTCGGTGGCTGAAGGGTCGATGCCGAGCACCTTGTATGCGGCTTCGAGGCTGTTGCCACCCGATGTGAGGTTGAGCATTGAGTTGAGGTCTTCGGCGGAGATGCCGAGACTGGCAGCCACGAAGTGCAGGGCATCAATCTCGTTCTGCGGCACGGTGCCGTCGGCTTGCGCTATGAGCACGAGGAAGTTGAGCAGTTGCAGACGCTGCGGGTAGTCCATGTGCTGCGCTATCTCGGCGCACGACTCGCGTATGGTGTTCTTGAACGCAGCTTCGCCCATCTGCTTCTGACGCTCGAAAAGGCGCAGGAGTATCTCTTCGCCCTCGCGCACGGCTATCTCGCCGAAGTTGCGGCGCAGGAAGGTGCGCACAAACTCCATTTCGGAGTGCATCACCCTGCCGTCGGCTTTCATGATGTACGAGGCGAGCACGAGCAGCGAGAAGAGGAACGAGTTGCGCTGTCCCTCATACTGCTGCTGGGCTGAATAGCCGCCGTATGTGTTGCTGTTTCTGTACGTGCCGTTGTCGAACGTGTTGTCGGCGTTGTTGCTAAAGCCCTCGGCTCCCTTATCAAAGAGCCAGCCTATGGCGTAGCCGGCAAGTGCTCCAAGCGGTCCGCCGTTGATAAAGCCGAGAAAACCGCCAATCCATCTTCCAATTCCCATGTTTTGTTGTTTGTTGTATTAATAAGCTTTTTGTATAAATTTGTCTGTTTCTGCTTCTTCCATGCCGCTCTCCAACAACACCTGCTTCAGGTTGGCATAGTTGCGGCGGAACGCTTCGATGCGCTGCTCTGCCTCCTGTGGAGCGTAGCTGATGGCTACGCCTGTCGACTCCATTGTGCCTAACTGCTCGTTGAACACGAAGCCCGGCGTGCGACTCTTGACGGCTACGCATCCCTGCTGTATGTGGCGGAACTTGCCGATGAGTCCGTCTGCAACAGGTGTAGCGTTCTTCGGGAACGCAATGGTGACGATCTTCTCCTTCGCGCAGTCGGTATCGGGTATGTCGATGAGCACTGAGAGGTTGTTGCCGTCGTATGTGTAAGCAGTCTCTGTGCCGTCTATCTTCACGCTGGCGGGCACAGTCGATGCCACCAGTTTAAGTGTGTAGCGACGGTTGGCAGGCATGTCTTTATACGTGCCTTTGCGTGCACCGATGGTTACGGCTATGGTGCTGTCGTTGAGCGTGCGCTTGGTGAGCAGCGTGGTGGCTTACTCGTGGGCGTAGTCTTTATCGTTGCCGTTGTCCTCATAGAGCGTAAAGCTGCTGTCGCCCTTGCCCGGATAGACGGCTACGGTTATCGGTTCGCTCGTGCTGCTGAGGTTCTCCACCTTGCCGTATTCGGGCAGAACAGAGCCTGCCTTTACGTAGACAGGATATTCGTCGAGCTGGAATTTGCGCTGCACGGTCTGTCCGCCACGTAAGAGCGTACCCGACGAGAGTTCGTACCAGTCGCAGCCCTCGGGCAGCCACACCTGTTGTGTGGAGATGCCGTCGTGCATAGGGCTTGTGATAGGGTAGACAAGCACATTGTCGCCGAACATATACTCGTTGCGGTTGGCGTAAGCCTCCTCGCTCTCAGGGTAGTCGTAGTACATCGGGCGACAGAGCGGCAGGGCATCGTCGTAGGTGCGTCGTGCCATGCTATATATATAAGGTGCGAACTGGTAGCGCTGGCGTATTATGTCGTGCAGGATGTCGCGCTCGCGGTCGGCGAACACCCACGGCTCCTTGTTGAGTCCGGCATCCTTTGTGGAGTGGGTGCGCAGAATAGGGCTGAACGCACCGAATTGCATCCAGCGTATGTACATCTCGGGGTCGATAGAGTGGGCACCCATGTGTCCGCCCATGTCGTGGCTCCAGTAGCCGTAGAGCACGTTAGACGCTGTAGAGTTGAAATAAGGCTGGAAGTCGAGCGATTTCCAGCTTATTATGGCATCGCCCGAGAAGCCTATCTGATAGCGGTGGTTGCCCAGTCCGCCCCAACGATGGTAGAGCATAGGGCGCGTGTCGCGGTTGCGCTCCATGTCGGTGAACGTAGTGTAGTTGATCCACCACGTGTTGCTGAGGTTGGGGAACTGTTTGTCGTTGCCCCACTGCTGCCAGTCGAGCCACCAGAAGTCGACACCGTCCTTCTCCATCGGGTGCAGCACCTTCTCGTACCAGCCCTGCATGAAGTGCTTGTCGGATGCTGTCCACTCTATATTCTTCTTCGTGGCAGGGTCAATGCCCATCCACTGTGCCATCGCCGGGTAGCAATCCTCGTCGGGTTTTATGCCATCGGCAGGATGCAGGTTGAGCGTGGTCTGCAGATTCTGCTGCTTAGCCCACTGCAGGAAACCCTTAGGCGAGGGAAACAGGCGTCGGTTCCAGGAGTAGCCTGTCCAGCCACCGCGTGAGGGTTCGGCATAGTGCCAGTCCATATCTACGACGAGCACGTCGAGCGGAATATCGTAGTTGTGCATCTTTGTGACGAGGTTGCGCAGCTCATTGTCGCTATACGTCCAGTAGCGCGACCACCAGTAGCCGAAGGCGTAGCGCGGCGGCAGTGGCACCTTGCCCGCAAACTCGGTATAGTCGCGCAGCGCCTTCTTATAGTCGTGGCCGTAGGCGAGGAAATACCAGTCCTGCGTCTTGCCCTCGTTCGGACGGTGGGCAACCCACTGCCAGTCGGAGTCGTCGAACGCATATCCGTTGGAGTCGTCGATGAACGTCCATCCGTTGCGCGAGAGGAGTCCGTCTTCGAGCGGCATCTTGTGCGAGTCGAGGTGCGTGTCGCCATCGTAGCCGTCGAGTGTGCGGTAGGTTCCCTTCAGATTGGCATCGTCTTTCAGTCCCGGATGCCAGCTGAACGAGGTGGTGTATGGGTTGTTGGCTTTCTGCTTGCCGTCGGTCTTCCGCTTCGTCTTCGTTGAAGAGATGCGAAGATTCTTCTCGTTGAACATTCCGCTGCCTTTGGTGTACGACAGGACGAAGCGGTCGGTAGATATAGTGACGGTCTTCGGCGTGTTCTTCACCTTGTATGCTGCGGCAGGGTAGCTGCGGTCTACGGCTATGAACGACTTGCTATCAAGAAACTGTCCGTCGGGTGTGTATTCCATGCGTATTGCTCCGTCGGTAATCACGGTGAAGCGCACGTTCTGGTCCTGATAGGCGATGTTCTGGTTCTGCGCAACGGCGCACGTGGCTATTGCCGCAAGTGCTGTTGTGATGATGTTTCTTTTCATAATTGTATGTGTTTTATAGTGGTTTTGTTTGCTGTTTATCGGTGGATTGCGTTCGCCGTCCAATCAGATTGCGTTCGC
>OGYD01001633.1_pt1 | contig 16413 bp, 7 predicted proteins | sample 1576441 | NCBI WGS metagenome assembly OGYD01 (sample SAMEA3541537, study PRJEB24748) | human gut metagenome | biome: human gut; feature: human-associated habitat; material: faeces | place: China | collected 2012 | reverse complement strand
AAAAGGAACACCATGCCGATAAATAATCTGCCGATAAAGAGAATTGATTACGACCGAAACAGGAACACCTAATTTCTGTAAGATATCTTCAGCTTCTGTTTTTACATCCAACTCTACACGAGCACTTACGGTTGAATCCTTCATGCAATTCACCTCCTTTTCTTCGATTGTAATTCGATGTACAGCAAAATGCAATACAGAATACGACTGCTATATGAAAATATCCACAGTGAATCACTATGTCCCTCAGCAATCTACTGTGGGTATTTTTATGTCCGCGGCCAATGCCTGCGCCCTCCACATCATCGCTCCACCGACCGACGTTTTTTTCGCCCAGTATCCCGCCAATGATTCCGCCCTTACATCATCGCTCCACCAGCGCGCACATCGCCCGGAAGTCAGAGCGTGTGCCTCCCGGCAGTCGCTGGAGATTTATACTTAATACTGACCCGGGTCAATTTTAAGTGTAAATCTTACCGCCAGCAGAGGCTCCGATTTGTGAATGAATGTGCAAAAAAATGTTATTCACCATGCGATAATAACGATATGGTTATAAGTGAAAATGGGGTGGTAGATATATGAGAGCATATAGAGTGCAGAATGAGAATATGGTAAAATTAAGAGAATAATGAAGTTCGTGTCTTTGTAGCTAATCTTTAATCTTTGGGGGATTGATTATGGAATTAGTATTACATACCGATGGTATCTACTCGAGAGAGTTAGATATCAGCAAATTTGCTCAAATGTTGGATGATTCGTCGCAGTGCTATAAATATTATTGGCTGGAAGCAATTCTCAATTTGATGTCGACGAATGACGGTGATTTAAGCTTTGAACAGATTATTGACGAGATGATCTGTGATGCTTGGTATTCGGTGACTCGTTATAAACTTCATTTGGGGCCGACGATTCGCGGTAAATCTGAGAACTTTATTGAACATGCAATCAATGTGATCAATCAGGATAATCAATTCTCCTATGCGTTTTCAAAAGATGAAATCTTAAGTGCCATCAAACAAAATACATCCGAGATAGTGAAAGATAAAAGGGCATTGACAAAATACGTTCCGTATCGCTTGCTGTCTTCTTTTATGGATGAAATTGGTGGAAATAATAAGATATGGGATAGTTCCAAGCAAATGATTTTATATTTGGAACTGTTAAATGAAGATAAGCCATTGCCGTATATCATCATTGATGGAAAGGGCATAGAAAAGAAAGTACGAATTCATCCGAAATGGCGACAGTTTATCTTGAATAATTACCCTATTATTCAGGGATGGATCCAAATAAAGAAGGTGCGTTACCTTCAGGATCGTAATCCGGGCGTGCCGGGCATCATCTACAAGTTGAATTCGGAAAATGAAAAAGGACGTAAGTTGTCGAATGCCAAGGAGCTCTGGAAAGAAGTGGCAGATGTGCTTTCAGTGCCGATTCACGACATTTATTCTGGCCACGAGATCGACGTTCGGAAGAGTGATCTCGATCACTTCGTACCGTGGTCGTTCGTTGCCAATGATGAGCTTTGGGATCTCGTACCGATGGAAAGTCGACTGAATTCTAGTAAGAGCAATCGGCTTCCAGAGTGGGACCTTTATTTCGGCAATATGGCAACGCTTCAGTATAAGATGTATGAAACAGTTTTTTCGAATGAAAAGATACAGAGGACATTTGAAAAGTGTCGTCCGGATAATCTGAATGCGATGTGGGCGGTCGAAAATTTGTACATCCCCGGAAACAGCGAGGAGCAGTTCACGAACATCCTCGAGCACAACCTGCGACCGGTCTATGACGCCGCGAAGCTGCAGGGCTATGGACTGTGGAGATATACAGATTATGTGATGATACAGTAAAAGATTAAAAATATGCCATAGAATATGATTAGATAATCGTATTTTGAGGTTACTACGAGGGGTGTGTTTTTTATGGCTACGATGATTGATCAAAGACCATTATATAAGGGAGAAGCAAAGGTATGGGATGCTTTGAGCGCATATCTTCCGGCTGATGTAGTTGTATATAATAACAGAGAGATTAATGGACGAGAATTTGATTATTGTCTGTTTATTGAAAATGTAGGTATTCTTATTATTGAAGTTAAAGGCTGGTTAAGCGATAAGATCAATGTACTAGGGGTAGATCATATCGAAGTTGAAGGTTACGAAAATCATCAACGTTCCCCTAAGAAACAGGCACGAGCATATAGGTTTGCGCTTCTTAATAAAATCTCTGATAAATACAATAGTAGTCCACTAGTATTCGATATGATTTGCTACCCTTTTATTAGCAAAGCACAATATTTAGCTACACATTTGGATATTATATCGGAGGAACAGTATACAATTTTTAAGGAGGATCTTGACAGCCAAGACTTGTTAGTAAACAAGCTTTATAAGGCGTATGATGCTTCAAAAGAAATTCCACACGCTTCATTTTCTTTGGATTTAATGTCAAAGCTGAGGCAAGACTGGGAGCCGACTTTTCGGGATGCAAATCATTCCGAAGAAAATGTTGTGCGCCCGTATTCTATTTTATCTATATATCCAAATGCAATTAGTGAGTCCGACATCAAACAGATTGTAGAGGACTATTTTTCAGGTATCAAAAGAATCGTATTCGTTGGTGACCAAGATACGTTTACTTCTATTTGCTGCATGCTCAATGCAGAATACTCTAGGCATGGTATTCAGCCAAGTTTTAATAAACTCAGTTTAGGATTCAAAAATAAAAATAATTCAGACTTAGATTCATTTCGTTCGTTTAATGTTGAGATTTACTATGTGAGTAATTTGACTAATATAACAACGACTTCAATTGAAATTGAGGAAGGTGTTTGTAATCAAACAGATACAAAAGTCGTGGAGCAGCTGTCTAGAGTAACTGGCTTTAATTATCAGCAATTTATGGTTGAGCACGCAAATACACATAACAATACGTTAGTCGAAGCCGGAGCAGGAACTGGAAAGACATTTTCTATGGTTTCTCGTATTGCTTATTTGTGTAATAAGAAAATTGATGCGGTGACAAATCTTGCTGATGAGCTTGCAATGGTGACATTTACTAATGATGCAGCTGATAATATGAAGAAACGCTTAAAGCAGATGTTTGTTAATTATTTTATTCTGACAGGCAATGCTCGATATTTGAAATATATTGAAGATATTGATCGAGCTCATATTTCGACCATTCATAGCTTTGCAATGGATATACTACGTTCTGAAGTGCTGTATTCAGGGTTGGGTGTGAACTTTCGCATAGCTTCAAATGAATATCTTAGAGGAAAAATATATGACTCTTATTTAAGTACGTTTCTTGCTGATATGGAAGAGGAAAATCCTAATTATATTAATGAAGTTCCAGTTCCAATCTATGACCTTAAAAAGAAAATAATGATGATTGCCGATCGCCTACTGGCAAAAAGCGTTGACCTAAAGTCGATTAAATCATCAGAAATGGGCGTGCCTGTAGATAATACAATACCATATTTTAATGAGTTGATCGAAAAAGTCATTATTCCTGCAGAGGAGCAGTATGCGCAAGAAACCCATGTTTCAAATAATATGGATTTGAAAGAATGTATTATTCTTTTGGAAAAAGTATTGAAGCAAGTGCCAGAGAAATTAAATTCATTAAAGTTTAAATACATGTTCGTTGATGAATTTCAGGATACGGATGATGTTCAAATTCAGGTGTTTCAGAATCTTCAAAAAATCGCAAATACAGAATGCAAATTTTTTGTGGTGGGTGATTTAAAACAAAGTATCTATCGCTTTCGAGGAGCACGTCTAAGTGCATTTTCTCAGATGATGAAGGGGAGTATTTGGGAGTGGGATGAATACCACCTTACAAGAAATTATCGAACAGATCATCGTTTGTTAGAGCGCTTCAATAATGTATTTTCTCTTATGGGAAGCAAAAACTATCTCCCATATAGAAGTGAAGTTGATCAATTAACAAGTTCTGTTACGACTGATGTAGACGAGTCGGATTTATTAGTAGAGATTCCATGTCATGCGAAAGATGAGGAACAACGATATGAGCTTTTTCTAGATATTCTTCTTAAGCAAAGAGCGCTTGTGAAAGCGATTATGAAAAGAAGAGAAGATGCCCATTTAAGTCCTCTGAGTAAAGAGGAACGTACTATTGCTGTTTTGGTAAGGAGTAATTGGCAGGTTGATAATCTGGTTAAAGCTGGAAAAAAGAAAGGTATAAAAATCGATACAAAGTCTGGAGGGGATCTTTTTCAGCTGGCATCGACGATTGATTTATATAAGCTTGTGCTGGCATTAAATAATTCTTCGAGTCCAGTACATTTGATTAATTTTATAGAATCTAATTTTACCGGATTGAAGCTGAATTATCAGAACTATCACGGTATGGAGGCTTCTGCGTGTGTAGATGATATCCAGAGAGTTTTGGATGAGTTTTTTATGGCAAGAATGAATACATCATGGCAACAAGTGATAAATGAAGCATATACACAACCTATACTGTTTGTGATTAAACATATATATGATGCGCTTCAGCCATGGAAACAGTATAGCCATAATCCGGCAGATCAAAGGTTTTATATGGCTAATTATGAATATCTGATGGAACGAATTATTAAATACTCACGTATTGACACACTCACTCTTAATCAAATTGTTGAGTATTTGAGAACAAATATCATAACTGGACAGAAGCAAATAGCTAGAGAAATAGAAGTGGATGAAATGGACATACAGTTGGTATGTACTACTATCCATAAGTCAAAAGGACTGGAATATGGTACTGTGATTTTGCCATATACCGATGATGATATAAGTGACTTAAGGAAAGTGAAATTGGACGCAAATTATTCTGAAAATAAATTGTCCTATACTGTTTTGTTTGAAAACAAAATTCGTGAACGAAATTCTCACTACAATGAAAATGTAGAAGTTGATGAACAAATTGCTGAGGAATCCAGAATTCTCTATGTTGCATTAACACGTGCGATACGAAACTGTGTGTGGATCAATAATATAGATAGTAATGCTACTGTGAGTTGGGCTTCTTTTATGGAGGAATAAGATGTCAATTGTAATCTATACCTATAGAGATCCATACAAATTAAATGATGAACCGTATTGGGAAGAGATTAAGAAGTGCCCATATTTTTGCGTGTCACAGACATTGGTTAACGGATTAAAGTATTTATACAAATCAGAATTTGTTCAAGGACGAGTTACAACTGTCCAAAATCTTACAAAAGCGTTGTTTGAGTACTGGGAAAGTACGACATGTATTGTAAGACAACACACAGACATTGACAATATCATTACATATGCGTTACCGGCGATACTTGGTGCAGAAATGCAAGACAATCTTATTCGTTCTTTTCTGTTTAATCGTGAAGAAGTATTCAAGAGTATTCGTGTGTTGTTTGAGCTGAATATTAACGTAAATGATGTTTTAGTAGAAAAACTAACTCCGGAGCAGGTGTTTATTCTTGAAGTATATAAACAAATTTTGGCTTCAGAGAAGAAAAAAGATTTCGTTCTAAATCACCAATTCGATGAAAATCAAATTGATGAGGCTATTTCTAATGCAATGAAGGGAGCAACACGACACGAATTAGATCTAGATGCGATTGTAATGGATACGATTGTTATCCATGGAATACATCAATTTTCTCCAATTATGCTTCGTGCTATTGAGGAAATATCGGCGTATAAAAAAGTGATTTTATTATTCAATTACCAACCTCAATATCGAAATGCATATCAGACATGGATTGATATTTACACAGCATTTGATTCTCCAATCACAGATTTTGAGAGCGCTGAATTTAGACCAAATATTAATTTGCCTATAAGTTATTCAGGAAATATTCTTGCAGATAATCTCGGTAAGTTAATTTGTGGTAAGACAGATGAGCTAACGCTAGGAGATTCGTACGAGATTACGGAATTTGATAACATGACAGAGTTTGCTAGCTATGTGGCAGATGTTTTTGAAACGGCTTCTAAGATTGATTCATCGAATCCGATGGGAATGATGAAGGAACAAATATATGCTGCGGATAGTTCGGTAAATGATATTTTAAAGATTTATTTTCCGGAGCAGTTTGGTGAACGGCAGTTTTTGGATTATCCACTGGGTCACTTTTTTCTGGCAATTGCAAATATGTGGGATGCTGTAGATAACAAAATCTTGATCACAGATATTAATGATGTTAAGGAGTGTCTTGAAGCAGGGATATTAAAGGAAAAATATTTGGGGCAACTCTCTTCTATCTGGGGAAAGGCATCTTCACTTTTTGAGGGCTGCACATCTATGGATGAAATGATTTCGCGATTGAAAAAACTTCGTAAAAATCAAAAATATCTCACGGACCCTGTTAGAAAAGAATATGTTAGCCATATATCATATTACAACCTTAGTACAGATGAAATTGAGATACTAGAGCGGGCATTGAAAGATTTAGAAGAGATTGCAGGATATTTTTATGAAGATTTTGAAAATCAAGCACACAATTTTCAGAAATTCTATAAGAAACTGAAACAATACCTTCAGCAAAACGTTCTAGATTCCCAGGATTTAGGGGAAGAGTTCTCTGATATTATCCGCCGAGTTCTTGAGCGTTTAGAAGAAGTTGAAAATATTGATGCTTCAGCTTCATTTGAATGCTTAAAGGCAACTATGTCAGTATATCTTGTCCAGGAGACCAAACCAGGAAAAAGTGCTAATTGGATTGTTCGGAATTTTGAGCAAATCGATGGCGATATTATGCGTAGTCTGAACGGAAAAGTAAATGGGAAACCGATAGTATATCACTTTGCATGCTTATCAGATGAGGACATCGATTCTGTGAATAGGGCAGATTTTCCGTGGCCTTTAACAGATTCATTCTTCGAAATTGCGCAAGAACCAATTGACTGGAAGTATCAGGTGTATGTAAAGGCGCGTAAAGAGTATAAGAATTTCAAACGATATGCTTTACTATTTGGTGGAGTTGTTGCGCACACCAATCATCACAACGCGCACATCGCTGAGCGGGCTCAGTTTAAATTAAGCTTTGTAAAACGGGATGGTGAAAAAGAACGTGATCCATATTATCTGTTAAAGGTACTAGGCATTAGAAAAGTTCCATATGAAGAAAACCGCATAGGAAAATTTCAGGAGGAGATATCATATATCGATACCGTAAACTCATCCGCGCAGAAATATAATGAATTTGATTATTACCGGTACAGAATTTGTAAATACAAATTTTTGTTAGAGACAATTATTGAAAAAAATACGGTTTATAAAGATGCTTTTTTACTTACAAAGTACTTAGAGATACTACTTGAGAATCAAATTAAAGAAGAATTGCAAGGACTTCCAATTAGTGAAACAATCTTGATTGAAAAATTAAATGAGGCTTTTGATGAGCTGGAAAAGTATTTTCCGTTCGTGCTTCGTGTAAACAGAATTGACGCGATCAATAATATACGACATAGATTACTTAGTAGTAAAGAGAAGAACTTTCCAATGCTTTCAACTGAGGAAAAACAGTATATGATGATTAGAGAATTGTTTATTCATAAACAGCTATCGGATCAAAAGACTTTGAGAAAAAATATATTGGTGGATAAGTTCTCTGCAGTTTCTGATGAAACAATAGCAAGAGATCTTTCTGAAAGTGCTTTGAAAAATATTCATTACCATAAGGATGTTGATCTTTGGTGTCAGTACTGTTCTAACCGAGAGTTTTGTGCTGCATATTATGCTGGAACCGAGGGTTAAAGGAGATAATATGTTACGTGAAAGAATGTATGTAAGATGTCCAGCGGATATCGAAAGTGCAACAGATCCACGTGTGTTTATTTGTGGTCAGATCGTTAAAATAGACGATTTTAAAAAAACTGTCACGATTAGAATACATGATCCTTTTAACTACCTTCAGTTCTTCGAAACGCTACCGAAGGGGTTGATTGAAGTGCCAATTAGTCTAGTCGATCATTGCAGTTTTTTTATTGGTACAGAAGTTATAGCTAAAGATAAAATATGTAAGATTTTGACGAAGCAGCAGTCTAAAGATGAGACTTTTTTTTATTATGTTCAAGTAAATAAAGACAAATCTGTATTTTGAGTATCAGAAAAAGAAATAGTTGCATCTTTTACTAATGGCAAAGTTGATCCTACAGTTCAGCTTAGGAAGTATGAATTTCAAAATCCGTGCTGGTATTTGGGGCATGCTGTCGTTTCGAGAAGCATGAATATTCTGGAAAATTCAATTTATGGATTCAAGGAATTGGCAGGATCAAAGATTTATTTATTGCCTCATCAGGTTAATACAATAATGCGTTGCCTTCAAGAAAAACCGTGTCGCTATATACTGGCAGATGAAGTAGGCATGGGAAAGACAGTTGAGGCAATTTCGGTTTTAAAAATCTATCTTCAAAATAAAGCTAATAATAGGGCACTAATAATAGTTCCGGACACATTGAATGCGCAATGGAAATCGGAACTGCTACTGAAATTTAATATTCCGGATGGAGTTGGTAAAGATGGGAATTGTGTCATCGTAAAATCAATGTCAGATTTGAAAGAGAGCGATGTTTTAAAGTGGGACTTTGTCATTATTGATGAAGTGCATAGATATTTGGCTAACAAATATTATTGTGGATTACTTCATAGTATAAGTATAAACACAAAGAATATTTTGCTGCTCAGTGCGACGCCGGTTCAACAGAGAAAAGAAGAGTATTTGGATCTGTTAAGACTTCTTCAACCACAGAAATACGACACTTTTGACATTACAAAATTCAGTGAGCTGATCGGAAAGCAGGGGCATATTATTCAAAAAACCGCGCTGATTTTAGATGACCTAGGTGACTTTGAAGAAGAAATTAATTCTGCGACGGATTCTGGAGAGGATCCTCATGACTCTGAAGATTGTGAAGAGCTGTTTGAAGAGATACGAGATGATCTAGAGGAAATTTGCGTAGAATTAAATGATAGTAAGCTTTCAAAATTGTTTGAGGAAATTAGTTATGATGCGAATGATTTGGGCGTATACCAGATTAAAGTTGTCATATCATACATCTGTGGTAATTATCAGATTGAAAGCCATGTGATTCGTAATCGGCGGAAAATACTGGAAGCTAGTGATGAAGGAACTAGACTGCTACCTATTAGAAAATTGAGTGAAGTAACGTATGCGCTTGATAAAGATAAAAATAGCTATGAGGCTATTTGCTATGAATTAATAACCAATTGGCTGATCAAGGGGGTATCTCGAGCTGAGGTTGAAAAATACATTAGACCTGCTCTAAGCTGCTTTTTTAGTTCGCCGTGGGCATTCTATGCTCAATTGCAGAAAATGATATGTAGTGGTGTTCAGATAGAATCAGCTTTGATTTCAAATGCTGAAAAATGGGTAGAAACTGAAAAACATACTCTATCACTTATATCTGATATATTGAATGAGCCAGATAAATATGAGGATGAGTATTGCTCTAGATTAATCACGGTAGTCAATTATATTTATGAGGAATTATATAATCAGAAAATCGTACTGTTTACTAATTATACCGAGACTTTCGATGCTTATCGAAGCGCCCTTCAAGAAGTATTTAAACCTGAGGAAATTAGCTTTTTTGGGGTTGAAATGGAAACGGATGCAATTGAATTAAATGCATATAGATTCCAAAATGAAGAATCCTGTCACATCATGCTGTGCGATTATTCTGGAGGCGAAGGACGAAATTTCCAGTGTGCAGATTATGTAATACATATTGATTTACCATGGGACGCAAATATGATAGAGCAGCGTATTGGTAGACTGGACCGATTAGAAAGAGACCCTGCTCGTCCGATCGTGACTTCAGTTGTAGTTCATACGGAAGATTCATTTGAAGCTGCTCTATTTGAGTTCTGGAATGCCGGATTAAATATTTTTAATCAGTCATTGAGCGGAATGGAAATCATTATGAAGGATATCAATGAGCAGATTATTTCTGCGGTAGAAGAAGACTTCAAATATGGTTTATTTGAACGAGTGCCTAAAATTATTGAATTAGCTAAATCAATGCGTGAGACTGTCCGAAAAGAGCAAAACTATGATGCCGCCGGTTTCATGTTTAGACCGATGTATACAGAATTGAAACGCTTGATCGATTATTATGCACAAAATGAAAATGAGTTATTTTCAAGCACAATGACGAATTGGGCGAGTCTTGCTGGTTTTAGAGGATTTGGAAATAAAAAGACGGGTATAGTAACGTATACAGCAACATCATTTTCGCCTAAATCTGCTGTCAATTCTCAGCTTATTCCACCACGTTGGAATGAGTATTTAAGTGTGGAACAAAATAGATTTGTCAATCGCGTTCAGGACTCGTACAACCAAAGTAAGGCGATCAAGGGGGATGAGCGTTCTATTAAAGGGACATTCACACGAAAACTGGCCATAGAAAATGATTATCTTCATTTTTTTGCTCCTGGTGATGAGGTATTTGATTGTATTGTTAACAATGCTATAAATTCCTGTAAAGGTAAGTCCAGCGCTTTTGCAACGCTTTCTTCCTTTGATTGGAAAGGGCTTGTTTTTGTTTGGTCCATGGCACCAAATGAAGCTTATTTATTAGATCATGGTGTTTCAGTGTATGCTTTAGGACCGTATAGAAATTATCTTATGTCTGAGCAAGTAACTGTAGCAGTGTCTATTGATAATCCGGACTCCATTTCGGCGGAAGAAATTGAAAGAGAGTATGCAAAAATTATCAGTAGTGGAATTAATAAAAGTGCGGTTATTCACCTTGGCAAAAGAAGTCGAGAAGCGAAATATTTAAAAGATATAATAAATGAAAACGCAAATATATCGTGGTTTAAGCAGGAATTTCCTGAGGAAAAATGGTCTGACATCGTTGATAATGCTCGAAAATCAGCATATCAGAGAGCGCTTGAACGATTTAAGCGAAGATCTAATATTCGAGGCGCGCGAGATGAAATGGAACGTACGCTTTCTGCCAGGGTAGCAAATAGTGAATTTTATGGGATTAGTGATGACAAAATAGAAGAGATAAAAAATGAACAAGAGGTACTTATGGAGGCAATTCGTCATTCGCGAATAACTCTTGATTCTGCAGCTTTTATTTGGATGGTGAAAGATACTAATGGACAAGCAGAAACTGATTATATGGGTAGAAGACTATATTAACGCAGACACAACATGTGTGTTTGATTTTAGCAATTCTTCAAATGCACATGAGCGATTTTTACTACATACAGCGAAGCGGCTATGCCGTGCATTTGATTTGTTTAAAAAAGATGTTGCATATAAAGATGATTTTCTGCTTGCTTTAAGAAACTATCTTTTGGTTTTTCAAACTAAGATCAGGTTAAGCAACATACACGTAGATAATAGTAATCCATATGGTATTGTTTTGGATGTACAAGAACAAAAGTATTTTGCAAGTTACCAATGCCCTGAATACGTAAATTCTAAATTCTGTGAGGATGTGTTCCTAGCCAACGAATCTCTATATACAGCAAAGAATGATGTGTACGATCTTCACACGGATGCTTTTATTAGGAAAATCACTGGTTTTAGAAGTTTTAAATCTGTGCCGCAAAAGCTTGCTGTGTATGGAGCACTTAATACGCCAGATGGGTATACGACATTAGTATCATTACCAACTGGTGGAGGAAAAAGTTTAATTACGCAAACTATTTCTTATCAAGTAGAAGGATTAACAATAGTTGTCGTTCCAACAATTTCTTTAGCATTGGACCAAGTGCGAGTGGCTAAAGAGATAATCAAATCAGGTGATGTGAAAAATGAAGTTTTTTCTTACAGTAGTGGCATAGATGCGGCACCTATATTGAAAGCAATCAAGAATAGAACGGCAAGACTACTTTTTATTTCACCAGAAGCATTAATAAAAAATGAAGGTTTTTCTGATGCAATTAAGGAAGCTAATTCAACTCGATTTCTAAAAAATATAATCATTGATGAAGCTCATATTGTTGTGGATTGGGGGACTTATTTTAGAATCGACTATCAGTGCCTTGAGTCATGGAGACGAGAACTGTTGTTAAGAAATCCCAGTATTAGAACGATATTGTTGTCAGCGACTTTTGAGCCTCGGTGCATATCATTACTAAAAGATTTTTTCTCTAAGGATGGACAAAATTGGATAGAAATACGGTGTGATTCATTAAGGCATGAGCCAAGGTTTTCTTACGTAAAAGCAAAATCATATACTGATAAAAATGAAAAAATGATTGAGCTTATTCGAAAAATGCCGCATCCAATGATTATATATGTGGCTTGTCCAGATGATGCCAATGATATTGTGACACTTCTGCGAAATAAAGGTATTCGTAATGTGAATACTTATACTGGGATGACTACTACCAAAAAAAGGGAGGAACTAATAGATGCTTGGTCTGACGATCAGTTTGAAATAATGGTTGCAACTTCGGCGTTTGGCGTTGGTGTTGATAAACCTGACGTTCGGACCGTGCTACATATGTATATCCCTCAAAATGCAAATGCATACTACCAAGAATTGGGACGTGGTGGTCGAGATGGTTTACCTTGCCTTAGTATTATGTGCGTTGGTCCAGATGATTTGAGCGTGGCTTTTGGACGAATATCAAAAAGAGTCATGACTACAGAAAAAATAGTTGGGCGTTGGAATAGCATGTATTTAAGTTTGCAGTCTCGCCGTAGCGGAAACTTAATCTATATAGATTCATCCATAAAACCGAATTATGCGGATGATGATTTGATTGATGATTCTCCAGTGTCGAGTGCGGATATGAACTGGAACATATACGTTCTCCTTTTTTTAAGACGATATGGGCTATTAAAGATAATAGAAGTATTACCGCAGTCTGGAAAATATATTTTTGTGGTGGAAATTATTTCTGATAAACTTCGAGTTCGTGATGAAGCGCAGGTTGATCTGATTGAAAAGTATAGGGCGAGAGAATGGGAATATTATGTCGATTCGTTCCAAACTATCCGTGATGCGATTAGGACAAGCAAGGATCGTTGCTGGTCAGAAATGTTCTTTGAAACGTATGATAAAGTTTCAGAGTTTTGCGCTGGATGTAACGCACATTCTGACGCGAATGAAAGTGATTTTTTAGATTATTCGTTAAAAATGGGAGTAAAAGAACCACTGAAACAGTTAGCTCAGGATCAACGTGCATTGTTTTCTGGAGCTCGGAATATAATTACCATTCCTTCGGACGAAGAGATCAAACCACTTTTTCGTACGCTTAGCCATTATAGGCTCTCGGTATTGATTGTTTCAGGCCCATTTGAAAAGACAGAAAATATTATTAACAGCTTGTCAGATGAAGAGAATATACTTGTATTAAATCCTAAGGATCTTAGAGCGTTACTCGCAAAGCCAAATTACTATTATCTGTCAGGAATGATTGCGATACAGTATCATGGAACACCTCGAGAAGTATATGATTTAATGACATATGTCATAAACAAATTGGGGAGAATTCCACAAATTCGATTAGTTCATGTCTTGGAAGAAAATGTGTATTTTGATTGGATGAATAAGTTGTTTACTGATTTAGTAGATGGACCAGTATTGCCTTCAGGAACTTTAATTTCGTAAGGAGAAGGATATGTTTAAAGATAAGATGGTTACGCCAGCTATACCAGAGCGTGTATATGCACTATGTAAGATCGTTGAGAAAAAGGCAATCGCTCAATCTGAGCTTAAAGAGAAAATGGAACCCTCTTATTTAAATCAGAGTACTTCATATTTCTCGGATTATAAAAATGCAGCTGAAGAATTAAAGCTTATTAGCATTTCGGATAATATGGTTTCGCTGGCAGTTGAATTATCGGTAATTGAAACAACTGCCAGTATGAGACGATATATAAATGGTATTCTTGAAGAGTTTCATGCAGGACAGTTTTATCAAGTAACCAAAGCGTTCTTTGAGTTAAATGCGAGTGTGTTATCTGGAGAGAAAAATATAGCAGAGATGGCTCCGTTGATCAGTCAAAAGATAAATCGGCCAGTAGATGCAATGGCGATGCGTGCCTGGCGTTTCTGGGCTTCATTCCTTGGGTTTGGATATATGCAAGATATGTTTATGCTTCCCAATGCCGATATTTTTCTTCGCGATACTATTGATAATGCAAAATTTGAAAAGGGACGTAGATACTCTTTTGGAGAGTTTATTTCAAGAATTTCGCAGTTTAGTTCAATCGTGATTAATTTGGATCCTGCTAATAGACAGTTAAATTATGGCGTTTCGAATGGACTACGTACACTTCATGATGAAGGAATTATAAAAATGGAACATATTCTTGATCAAGAAGATATTTGGAATCTTTATCCTCTGAAGGCACATACAATCAGTAATACAGTTACGAATATTACCATTTGTAAATAAGGGGGGGGAAAAATGAATTTAAGTATAGCGAGAGACAGACTCTCTTATGTGATAAAACCAGATTCAATAACGGCTTCACAAGGGGATTTTTTAGCAACACATGTTGCACTAAAAAGAATTCATCTTTTGAATAAATTTGATATTTCACCTTCAGGAGGAAAAATTTACTCGGAAGAAACGGTATACAAACAGTTTATTTTAAATCCAGAAAATCGGCATCAATTTATTGCGGTATATGGACAAAGTGGTACAGGAAAATCGCATCTTATTCGTTGGTTTGAAGCAAAGTATCGCTATGATCGACCGAAAAACGAAGTAGTGCTCTTCATTCGTAGAAGTGATAATACACTAAAGGGAACCATTCGGCAGTTGCTTGAGACGCCAGAAGTCCAGGACATCGCTAATAAAGATGTTTATGATCGATTAGTTCGAGCAACGGTTTATGAAGATGAGGATAAGCTTAAGGGTAGAATTTATCATGATTTTATAAATGAAATTGAACATGATGATGAAAGTCATGAACTCCATCTTACAAATGTTAAGCGTAAACGCCTGACAGCTTTTTTATATAATGAAGTCGTCCAAAATCACCTTATGTCTTCGGATGGTCCTATAGAGCGTATTTACTCTAAGATTGCAGAGAATTCTTCTGTTGATCGAGATACCATAGCTCAATTTGCTGCCAAGGATTTCATCGTATCTGCAGATTTGTTTGAAGACATTCATAGGGCTGGTGCTGACCCTAAGGCTGAAAAAATGGCAAGAGAATTGATGGCAGATGAGAGCGGTGTAGAGGATGCTAAAAGGATAGTTGACTATCTTAACCAGTTTGTTAATGACGTGATTCAGCACTGTGCAGGTATTGAACCAGGAGACTTTAGAGACATTTTTCAAGATATACGAAAAGAACTCTATAAAATGGGGAAAAATTTAACCCTATTTATAGAGGATGTCACTTCGTTTACAGGCGTTGATGATGCTCTGCTCGATGCGCTCATTGTTGAGCATACGGGACTAAATGCCAGTGAGAACCTTTGTCGGATTTCATCTATAGTTGGCACAACTAGTAACTACTTGCAGAATAACTTTAGAGATAATCACAAAGACCGTATCACGCAATATATATATCTTCCTAGCGATGCTTTTGATGAAGATGGAATTTTTGAATTTGTTGGTCGCTATATTAATGCGATGTCCCTTTCGGAAACTACTATTGATGCATGGGTGAATAACCATGCATCTGATGCGGACTATCCGGTACACGAAATTAAAGAGGGGAAAAATTGGGAAACGATCTCGATTGACTATGGTAAGGAATTGTGTCTCTATCCATTTACTAAAAATAGCATTAGATACCTTTACCAAAATGGATTAACGAAAGGTCATCAAACACCTCGGTATATTATTAGGGATATCATTGAACCGGTTGTAATCGACATACTGAATAATAAAAATGATTTTCCGAGTATTAAATTCAACCTTGTGAATGTGAATACAACTCTTAGTTATCTTATTCACATTCAAATAAAAGATGAACATCAAGCAGACCGTTTACTTCGCTTTCTGACTATTTGGGGAGATGGCAAGCCAAATCAGTATACTAAAAATGGTATTGTCTATATATCGTCAGTACGAAAAGATGTTATAGATGAATTGGATATGCCGGAGATCAAATTGTCTGAAGATTTACCGCCGGAAAAGGGAACTGAAAATAAGAAGCCGGAAATAGAAGTTCGCCCTGCAGCACCTCTTATTTCGGAAAAAGTTCAAGAAAGGATAAATAAAGCAAATGCAGAGCTAACCAGGTGGACAAATGGAGCCATCATAGACATTTCTGCCAATGTTGGAACTGGCGGAATGCTACGTGCTGCACAGGATGATATATGTAAGTTTTTACTATCTGCAATTAACTGGCAAGCAGAAGGAATATCGGATGATAATATCCAGATAGAGCCAGCGGAAAAGCCGCTTTTCCTCCGCCGCGAATCGGACAAAGCCCATTCCATAGCTGCTGTAACGGCT